>JADMIO011683232.1_pt1 | contig 126185 bp, 114 predicted proteins | sample 8958161 | NCBI WGS metagenome assembly JADMIO01 (sample SAMN16585339, study PRJNA669376) | soil metagenome | isolation source: Crop rotation soil | place: USA: Cullars Rotation, Alabama | collected 2011
GAGCCAGTGTGATTACATTTGCGGCCTAACTGTGGCCAGTCCAGTTACGCTGGAGTCACTAGTATTTAGGTGACACTATAGAAGCGGCCGCGACAACTTGTCCACGTGGAATTCTAAGCTTAGGATCCCAATGTGCTGGAAAGTGCCAATGCGCTGGGCGCGGTCATGCGCAGCCTGCGGTTTACGGCACCTCAAAGATGGTTGCTACCTGCTCCGGTGTTGTCGTCGGTGCGTTTGACGTTCACGCATTCGTCCGGGCAGATAACCGAAGTGAGTCCCTTTGTTGTCCGGCCCCCGAACAATCCGCCGCCCAATCACGTTTTCGTCACTGGCCTGCAATCCTTTCTGGATAACCCGGTCGCCATTACGCGCCGCACCGAAAGAACGGCCACAATCGAGTGCAACCTTGGCACGCTTACAGACGTGGATGGCGATCCGCTGACATTTGCATGGCGAATTCGGCCGGATGAAATGATTCTCAGCACTCTCCCGCGTTTCACGAATGGTTACTCACCAGGACTTTACTTCGTGGAAACCACTGTTTCCGACGGCACGACGGCAATCACGGCCGGAACCGCCTTCTCGGTTCTCACGCCGGGACAGGCGCTGGCGCAGCTTCGGTCGGATGTCGATACGACGTTTGGAGATTTCAACAAGCGCCGGCTGGAAATGCCCCTGCGCTTCGCCTCGTCTGCTATCCGGCGTCGCGAATGGCAGCTCGCCGCCCGGCTGTTGCAGGTTTTTTCCAATCGGGTCAATCGCTTGATCGAGTCAGAAGAAAATCCGCCGTTCTATGAACGATGGTCTCGAGCTGCTGCAGCCATCAAATATGTGGTGGCGAAGCCGCAACCGGGCATTCTACAGCCCCCGGTTTTTCCCAGCCCGGAGCCGCGACCGCCGATTCCGTCTCAACGCTGATTTTACGCCGGCTACTGACTTTCAATCCCGTGAAGCAGCCAAACCTGAAACATCCCAAAGCTTCTCCGTTCCGCCGCCATTGGACGCTGAAGCCCGGCACTGTGTTTTTGAATCACGGTTCCTTCGGAGCCTGTCCTCGGCCCATTTTGAAACTGCAAACGGAATTGCGCCGGCAAATGGAAGCGGAGCCAGTGCAGTTTCTGTGGCGGCGATATGAGGAGCGTTTGGAACGATCGCGAGCAATCCTGGCAGACTTTATCGGCGCGCGAACACGCGACGTGGTCTTTGTCACCAACAGCACGACCGGGGTGAATGCTGTCGCACGTTCATTGAAGTTTCAGTCCGGCGATGAAATTCTCACGACCAATCTCGATTATAACGCGTGTCACAATGTGTTGGTGGAAACCGCTCATCGTGTGGGGGCTAAACTCGTCACCGCGCGTGTTCCGTTTCCATTGCGCAATCAAAACGACGTAATCGAAGCTGTGCTCGGAGCGGTAACAGCGCGGACTCGCCTGGCCATGATCGATCACGTCACCAGTGACTCGGCCATGGTACTGCCGATGGCCCTGCTCATCGGTGAGTTGGAGCGTCGGGGTGTTGATACGCTGATTGATGGGGCTCACGCTCCGGGAATGGTGCCGCTCGATCTCACGAAACTGCGGCCAGCGTATTACACGGGTAATCTGCACAAGTGGGTGTGCGCGCCCAAAGGCGCCGCTTTTCTCTGGGCGCGAGAGGACAAGCAGGACCAGCTTCAGCCACCCGTCATCAGTCACGGCAACAATCGTCGCCGGGTTGGTTTTACACCTTTTCAGGATCGATTTGATTGGTGCGGCACGTTCGACCCCACGCCCTGGCTTTGCGTCGGCGAAGCGATTTCCTGGATGGGCAATTTATTGCCCGGCAGCTGGCGGGAGCTGCGCAAGCGTAATCACCGCTTGGCTGCGCAAGCGCGTGATATTCTGTGCCAACGGCTGAAGGTCGAACCGCCGTGTCCCGAGGCGATGCTCGGTTCCATGGCAGCCGTTCCGCTCCCCAATCGTCTTCAGGCGAGCCGGGCTGCAGGAAAGATAGATGCGGAACAGCTCTGGGTTTACGACAGGTTTAGGATTGAGGTTCCTTTCAACCGAATCGGCGCGCACGCCAAGCGCTACTGCCGGGTGTCGGCGCAGATTTACAATACTGCGGATGAATATGAATACCTCGCGACCGCAATAAGTTCGCTGCAACCGCAACGATGAGTTCTTGAACTTCGTTGTATTATTTCCGTGGGCTATTGGGCGCGTAATTGTCAGTGGCAGAACGTTGCCATATCTGCCGTCAGTCACATTGCTCGCCGTTTCCGGAACACCTTGCGGCCTTACCGAGTCCACTCGCGTTGTGTTCGTTAATGGCGCTCCGTTTGTGAGAGGAGGCGCACCTCCGGCGACAATGACTGCACCATTGGCGGGAGGTGGAACGTTCCCGCCCGTTACGATTGCTTTCCTCTGCGCGCGAGCGTCACCACCAAATATGAGTGACAAGATGGAAAATAGAGCGGACAGCAATTTTGTTTTCATGGGATTCCCGCATTTTTTGACGCAAAATTGCATGCGCAAAGACTCTGCGCCATGGGGAGCAAGGCTGAACCTCAATGCCGTAATTCGCCGGGTGGCGAAACACAAACGGCCGGCGTCGAACGAGAAAACGTCGGCGGAAGACTTTAGAAGCACTCATCCTGGACATTCTCAACGTCGACACAACGAGCGGCTGGCTTTGGATTCTCGATTTGCGTGAAGCTTCCGATGCGCAACTTTCGGCGTCCGGCTTTGGCAGGAAAGGTGTTTCTGTTTGCCAATCGCAGGTAGTCCCGTTACTACGTATTTCGACGTGGCACTGTGGCGATCTCCGACTAAAAAGCGGCAACCGTCCGTCAACGAGTCAGGGATGCAATCGGAAGCAGAATGCAGTTCGTTCTTTGTTCACGCTCTCTGGAGAGATGGCTGAGTGGCCGAAAGCGGCGGTTTGCTAAACCGTTATACGGGTAAAACCGTATCGGGGGTTCGAATCCCCCTCTCTCCGCCAAAATCAAACCGAGGCGTTCTGTAACGTTTACCTTGAATTACTCCTTGGATGCGCTTCCGGCGGGTCTTTCTGGCGCCTGCTACAATTCTTCAATCACGATGAAAAGGACGAAGCCTCCGGAGTGAGAGTATGTCCGGGACCAGCAAAGCCTCTGAGGCGGAATGACTGCGTGTTGCAATGACTTGCAACAATTCTTTTTCAGTGGAGGTTGGGGAAGGAGGAAGCATGAAACCGGATGTCAGGACAGGAATAGCAGCAATGTTGCTCGCTTCAATTAGTCTTCTCGCACAGAACGCCGTCACGAACGACAAAGCCGCCATACCACACGGATATGTAATCATCAACACGAACGCTTTTGTTCGGACCAACGCGCCTAATCAAGGTGCTCCGGCTTTGAATAACGGGAGCGAAACGGGGGTGGGCAAAGCGCCATCGGTCGGTCCGGCTCCTTCCGTTGGTAATGCGCCATCAGTAGGAAACGCGCCATCGGTCGGCCCGGCGCCATCGGTCGGGAAAGCGCCTTCAGTAGGGGTTTCTCCGTCGAAATAACACGGGCACCGTTAGCACACGGCCCGCGGTTGAGCGTGCGCGTTGACCGGACACTGACAGATGGGCACACTCGAAGCGTGAATAAAGTCCTGTACCTCGGCCTCGCGGGCTGTACGGTGTTGACGGCGCTCCTGGGGATTTTGGTTTTCCGTTTTGTTCGCCCGGCCGCGGTCGAAAGCCAGCCAGCGACACATCCGGCTTTATCCGCCGAGACGCCATCCAGCGCCACGGACGAAATCCGCAACGCGGAAAAAGTGATTCATGAAGCCGAGGAAGAGATTAAGGCCGCGGAAAGCAACATTCACGCGGCTGAAGACCGAATCCGCGCAGCGGAGAAACAGATGCCAGTTGACCGTGATGCTATTCGCGCGGCACAGGCAGACATTCGCGCAGCGCAGGAACAGATGCGGTCTCCGCGAGAGCAAATCCAAAGCGCTTTGAAACAAATCCAGGGGGCGCAAAGGAAAACCCGGCAAAAACTGACTCGGTAAGCGTCGCGCGCAATGGGCCATTCAAAGACAGTGTTCCGCGGCGTGGGCTTTACAGCCAAAGATTGGAAGATGGAGGTTTGGTCATGAACACGCTTAACCGCGTGTCTCCGGCGTCGCGAAGCCGGGCAACAATTCAGTGTCATACTGTATGTTGTGACGAATGCCCAAATAGATTCCATGATACATGCCTCATTCATTGCTCCGGGGGAGGACATGAGTAGAATGCGCGACGAATTCATACCATTCTCTGGCCCCGGTCAGAGTGAATGGGAGCAGTTATGTCTGTGAGCGATGCCAAAAAAAGTGAGGGCTTCAAGGAATGTGTGATTTTGCATGTCGATGACGACATGCCTGAGTTGACGGTGTTTCAGCGAGCACTCCTGTCGAAGGGCTTCACAGGCACCTACCGACGTGTGCGATCCATCGAAGCGGCGAAGGACTATCTTCAGAGAAAAGGTTCCTATTCCGATCCGGCATTGTTTCCTCTGCCGGAAATCATCGTGACGGATTTATGGATTCGCGGCGACAGCGGCGTGAACTTGATTCGTTGGATACGTCGAAAGAAGAAATATCGAAAGACTCCGATCGTCGCCTTCAGCGCTTGTAAGGATGTTGATGCGCGACAGCGGAGCATCTCCGCCGGCGGGATTTTTATTGAAAAGAGATCGGACTATGCAGGTCTCGTTTCCAAGGTTCGTGAAATCATGAACCACTGTCCGGTAGAGAACGCGTCGCCAGTCTCTTGCCTTGTGGCTTTATTAGATTTCGCGTGTCCGTATGTCGGGAAGGTTTTCGAGCTTTCCCGTGAACTCTCCGAGAGCGCTATTTGATGGCGTTGAAGGTCGTCGGCTTCTGTTATTCCGACGCCAAGAAGTGACAGCGCGACAGACGCAAGAGCAGTGGCCGTGACAGACCGTCGCTGCTGACTGATCAAATCATCATCTCACTTCAGCGGCGGAGTGGCGAACGAAGTGTTCGTGAACTGACTTTGTGGGAACGTTTATGGAAGCAAGGGCTGAAGGTTTGACCCAAGCGCAGCTACGTCTGAAGTCTTGCGGATAAAATGTTTCACGGTGAGGCCCACGAAGAGCGCCGGGTCCATTTGTGAAGGCGCGCCAGAGAGCATCACAACAGGAATTTCTGCGAAATGAGATTCGCTGCGTAGCCAGCGAATGAACTCCAAGGCTGTATCCCCGGCCAGTTTAAAATCCGAGACGATGAGATCGGGTTTGCGAAAATAAAGAGCATCACGAAAATCTCCTTCATTCAGCATGTAGCGTTTCGCCTCACCCACACTTGTCGCCACCCGAACATCCGCATGATAGCCGAGCTTTGAGAGCGTTCGGCGGAAGAAGAATATGTCGTTGGGATCATCCTCGATTAAGAGAATGAGTGGCACACCCGTTTTACCCGGCAACGCACGCGACGACACTGAGCGGCCCAGTGTCACTGCCGGCGCGACAAAGTCCAGTGGCATGTGCAGAAAGCGGAGAGGATTCAGGCCGGGAACGTGCAAGAAAAAGCAGGGCGAGGGCGCATGGAACCAAAACGCCGGCGCGCCTATACTTTCTTTAGCAGAGGGTCGAATGGAATCAAACGTAGGCGCAGCGCAATAAAATTCAGAAACCTGAGTTAATGGTCTGCCCCTGGGATTTCCCCGTGAGTTGATCGCTCACAGACTGTCCGCGTGCTACCACGAATGATTTGATTGGCTTCACCAGGGTGCCGTCTTCGGAGCCAAATGCGCCCATGTAAATCGTCACCTTCTCGCCTGCAGCGGCCTTGTTGAATTCTGCCAAGCGATTCGGCGATTCCTCCTGCATCGGCGCGCGCAGAACCTGCGTCAGCTCCTCCACTTGTTGGTGGATCGGCTCAGGCCGCAGAATGGTTCTGTTGAATTCGTCCATTCGGGCCAGGAATGGCTTCTGAAACGAATCCGTTTTGAAAACGCGTTCCAGGAAACGGTTCTGACCGCTCCACGGCTTGCGGATGCTGAGGTTTTCCCGCTGTTTCTCGGAACTGCCGCGCGGAAACGTGCCGAATGTTTGGTCCTGGTCCCACGGAATGAAGATGAACTTGTGTGTGGTGGGATGCAGATACAGGTAGTAGTTCTGGCCGAGGCCCAGGATGCCATCGAGGTCGCACAACCAGGTGGTGAGTGCCATGTAGCGTGAGAAATTATCGAGGTCGATGAAATCAGCGAGTTTCGCAGCGAACGCGGCGTCATCGGCTTTGGTCGCGAACTTACAAAACTCAATGATTCGCTTTTTCTCGTCCGCGGAAAGGTCTCCTTTCGGATCGTAGGTTTGATTGTAGTCGGTCCAGTCGTTACCTAGATCTGCGAACAAATTTGGAGTTACGGGTTTCAGAATGGCTCCCTTGGCGGTGCCGAAGTGCTCCTTGGCGAAGGCGCTGCCAACATCTTCCACCATGGTGTAGAGGCCGAAGTATTTATGCTCGTACTTGCCGGGCACAGTCACAAAGACTTTCGCGTAGGCTGTCAACGGCGCAGGAACTCCTCCATCGCGGAACAAGCGATAGGCGACGGCTTCGTTCATGGAACTGGGGTCGCGCACGGAATTATGGAGATTGAACTGCGACAGTCCGCCGAACTTCTGTCCCTTTACGAACTGGTTGAGATCGATTTTCAGAGAGCGTTTCGGGATATCGTATGAACTCAAAAAAGTGCCGTTGCCCTTGTATCGTACGCCCACGTCCTTGAAGTGGTTGGTGCCAAACTCCAAATCAGCGTGCACATAGGCGAAGTTCACTCCCATCATCGCGGCGGCCACCCCGTTTCGCTTTCCTTCCGGACCTTGCAGTGGACTTTGGCCTGGGCGCCGCGGGCCTCTGGAATTCTGTGGCTTTGGCTCCATCATTTGCCACTGCTCGGCAGTGAAGCGAAGATGGACATTCCAAATGTTCGTGCGCCGAAAAATATCGGCCGGCTGAATGCCGCTTTTCGCAGACTTAGTTTCCGGTTGCGCCGTCGCCCCGAAAACCGGAATGGCTACAATCATGACGCCAACAGCCTTCAGAAGAAATCGCCAGTTCATAATATGTGTGAGAGACGGAAAACGCGTTTCATCTATCTTCGTGGTTGCCCATGAACAAGAGCGCAGAGCAAACAGACTGACAAGATTACATGTGGTGAATCTTGTAAAAAAGACATCAACCAATTCGGGGCGAGTAAATGCTTGTACGCTTTCCATTCCTCTCGGTACGGTTGCCATCGACCCGAAACTGATGCCCCACGACTGCTTGCTCGTGATCCTCGGTTTGCCAGCGGAGCTTGCGGAGCGGTGCATCAAGCTGCACGGGCGTTCCGAAGAATTGACGGTGCTGGATCCACTTCTCGGCATTGGCAATGCCCATGGCGGGGGTATCGTTGTGGAGTGGCGAAGTTCATCGGGATTGAGTGGATGAGCAATATCTGGCGACAGCAGAACAACGAGTCTCATTTAGAGCCAGCGGCGAACTTGCGAGCGGTAATCAGCGTAGGCCTGGCCAAACTTTGACTGCAGCGCTCTCTCCTCCAGTCGGATTTGAAATCGATTCATGTAAAGAACGAACGCCGGCAGGAACAGGAAGGACAACCCGTTCGACACGAAGTAAGCCCAGGCGAACAAGTTCACAAGCAAACCGAGATACATCGGATTGCGCGTGACTCGATAGACACCGGAGACGACGAGAGCAGAGGCCGCTTCTGGTGTCCTCGGATCAACCGTTGTCTTTGTTCGCTTGAAGCGCACGAATCCCAGCGAGCAGAGGACCGCACCGAAAACCGTCACAGTGATGAAGACGAAGTAACGGCCAGGCAAGGCGAGTTGGCACGACGGCACGAGGCGAGCCGCGAACCACATCAGCAATGCGACCAGGAAAACCAGTACGACCGGTGGAACTTTTAGTTCGAGACTCTTCACAGCGCTTTTTCGGAAGACATTAGCAGAAGGTTTGGAAGTTCACATGAATTCAGAAGACGGGTAATGCCTGACCGTGGAGAGCAGCGAATTGATTTCTTTCTGTGTCGCTTCAATTCGCTTTGATGGAGTTTCGAAACAATGTGCAATGGCCCACTGCAGCAGAGGTCCACGCGAACCTGCCAGATTATGCACCAAGGACCTTACCATGCCGGACTGCACCATCGTCTCCAATCACTTGCAGCCGGGACAATTTCGCTCACCGACGATGTTGGCCAAGTCTGGAGAAAAGCGGACAGCCAGTGCCTGGCCGGGATGATCCTCGAATGCGGCGATGCGCTTCCAACCGTAATCTTCTTGTAGAGGAGCGAGTTAGCATTGCGCTTGGAGATTCGGGTGTGGCCAAAGGCCAAAACGGTTGCGCGCATCTCTGCGCCCTACTCGGTCAGAACTTGCCTCTTTGGCACGATGCCGGAGCCGCCACAGACCTGGCACTCTTTCCCGAGAAGCTTGCCTGTGCCGTCGCATGTGCGGCAACGCTTTGAAGGACTTTCGCAGCCTGTAAGAACCAGAACAGTTACCAGCATCAAAAAGGATTTCACGAAACGCAGGGTATCGGCCCGGGCGATATGTTCAAGCAGGGATCAAGTTGGCAAACAGTCACTTCGGATTTTACAGAAACCATACGATTGCTCAGGCTCGTCCTGATAATCAATCCGGGCGGAGAAACGAGTATGCGGATGAGATCAGTACATGCGGAAATGATTTCTGCAGCCTCCGTCCCCTGCAGCGACGCTCGTTCAGGCCCGCTCGTTTTCAGACGATGTGTTTGCGTATGGGAACACTGGTGAAACTGCTGCTTGCGATTCTCGCCGGATACGCGGCCGCCGTTCTTGCCGGCGTCATTTCGTTCGGCGAGCTGCACCCGGGCGGCGTGCTCTACCTCTTGTGGGTGGTGATCATGTTCACCCTTCCCATTACTCCGCCAGCCCTCGCCGGTTATTTCCTGCTGATAGCACTCGCGATGTTCGCCTTTATTCTCCGGCGCAAACCTTTTTGGCTGCACGCTGGAATGACGATGGCCGCGGGCCTGTTCGGCGCAGCGATTATCAGTTGGCTCGTCACGTTGAATGGCCTTGCTGCGAAATCAATGTTCTCGGTCGCATTCATTCCGGTAATAGCAGCCGCCTTGGCAATCGTTGCGTGCGTTGGCATTCCTTTTCCGTCCTGCCCCGCGAAGACTGAACCGCTTCACATGACCATCGGGCACCGCCGCAGTACCATCGTCGTCTCGGTGTTGCTCACCCTGTGGGTCGGAACTTTACTCGCCTGGCTTTTTCACCGGCATCACGAAACAAAGATCTGGGACCACTGGAAGCGCGTCTCAGGGAAGTTGTTACCGTGGACGAACGCTTTCGCTATGTGCGGATGGACCGGGCGAGGGACGGGTCCGTCTTTGTGTTCGGAGGCGTTGAATCTTACGCTGCACTCGACGCTCTCCACGCAGCCATCGAGAATGCTCATCTCGAACGCGCGCCCGGAAACATCGTGACTGTATCGGGACCTGTCGCCACCTCCGGCACGACCACCATCAGGACACGCGCCGTGCGTAAATAATCGCGGCCTTGGGAGACCATCTCAGCGCTTCTTCTCAGGAGAGCGGGAATTCAACCACTCCCCGGAGCTGTCCAATTCAATGTGTTGAATCGCAATTTGAACACATGCGTGGTGCTGGACCCGGTCACTCAAAGTGTGTTGAACCGCTGACACCGCCACTGGGCGTGGCGGGAGAAACGCGGCCAATGGCCGTGCCTCGAAATCCGTTGAAGGGCGCATGGACGCAACCGCTTTATTGCTGAGTTTGAGAGGGTAGAGAATTTGTTGCTGCCTTGGGCAGTATGTCCGAAGCTTTCACACGCAGCGTGCGTTTATCGCGGGTCACAATCGTTCTTTCTTCTCCTACGGACATCGCGATGCGGCCCAAAACCGTTTGCCCGTCCTTGAGCCGAATCAGGTCCGGCTGGCTGTTGAACCACGGATTGTCGGTCGGCGTCCAGGCGATCGGAATGAACTTTTTTCCCTGACAAACTTCACACGTTTGCTTGCCCGTTCCCGTGCAGGTTTTGCAGGTGACTTTGGTCGTGCCGCCACAGACCGTGCACCTCCCGATGTTTACGGCCACGCCGTTCTGGTACTGGATGACTTCGCCGAGGTGGCCCTGGGTCCATGCCTGGTATCCTCCGCGTCCGCTTTGGTTGGGGAATTTCTGCCACAACTCGTTGGGATCATGTCCGGCGACTTCCATCTTAATCCAAGCGCCGCGCGATAATTTAAGGCATGGATTGGGACAATCCAGCTGGCCACTGACACAATTAGTGGCAGAGCAGGGCACGGCGCCATCGCCATTGCAGGCAAAACAATTCTTTTCGTCCGGACCCGGGCCGACGGGTTTCGCGGGCGAAGCATCAGTGCTGACCGCCGCTTCTTCCGGCGATGCAGTCGAATCTTTGGTGGAGGCGGCTTGTTTTCCGCAACTGCTGACGAGAAAACAAAACGCGCAGAGGCTAAAAACAATTTTTGGGAATCGAAGGCTAATCACAACTGGCCGACTATGATCCGGGCAGTGAGCATGTAAAGTTGGATGTAGTTTCCTTCGCAGATTTGCGTCACGCCTCGGGGCAAGCGGCGTTACGGAGTTCCTGTCGCTCGCTTACGCATCCAAACTCATGAGTTTGTCAAAAGTCGCGGGTTGGATATCGGACAGGTTGGTGAGTTGGGCACCGGGCAGCTTGAGCGTAGAAGAAATGAGGGCGCGTCCGCCGGGCATCCTGCCTTCGAACATGGTGTAGTATTCGACCTTCCCGGGTTCCTTGGGTTTGAAATAATGGAAGTAGTTCAGCAAGGCGGCGGATTCCTTTTGGCGGCCAATGGTAAGGATCAGGAGGTTGAGCGCGGATTTGGTGTGCTCCTTGAGGCTTGGCAGCGCGCGTTCAATACCGCCCATCGCGATGATCTGCTCCAGCGCCCATTCGCTATCCACTTTTCGCTCCGGCAGTCCCGGCACCTCGAGTCCGCCGTTGTGGGCAAAGAAGATTGTCCGGCTGTTATCGGTGACCATGAACGGATGCGAGAAAATCGGGCCGGCCAATTCCGGTTTGCTGGCATAGCGTCCATGGAAAATTGCGCGAATATGTCCTTCCAGTTTCGGCAGAGCGATCTCGTCCTGATAAATCGAACGGGCGGTGCGGTAATGAAAGAGGCCGTTCTCTGCCTGAATGACATAGCCCCAGCCGTGGCAATGAGCGGAACACCCGGGAGCGACTGCTGAAAGGCTGGGGTCATCCGCGCAGGCGCATTTGAGGGCCGCATGCAGTTCATGCACATCCGATTCCCGCGTCCCGCTGTATCCAAACATCCGGCAAGCCATGGCGGCGAAAGGTTAAGGCAACCCGGCGTGCGGTCAATCCGCGCGACCATTTGAGGCAGTGCGTTGTCTGAAACCGTTTGACTGCGTCTTGTGATGCGATTTCGCGCGTGGTTTGACTAATGTCGTAGACTGAAGCATGAGCAAACAGGAAGTGAATCTCCCCAATTCAAGCGCCGTGAAGGGGAAGCTCGTTGGGTTGCGTGACGCCATCCTCCTGCTTCACAAAGCACTGGTGGATTCCGAGCGTGTGGAATACGAGCGAACGATGGGGCCAATCCCGTCTGCGAATGACTTTCTGCGGCTCGTGGCGACCGATCCGTGGTTCGCGTGGTTATCGCCATTGACGCGTTTGCTCGTGAGCATGGATGAAGCTTTGGAAAGCGAAGAGCCACTGACGGAGCAACGCAGCCGGGCATTTTTTGAAAAAGCTTTCGCTTTGCTTGTCACAGATGAATCAGGTCAAGGGCTTGGCCGACAATACTTCGACGCGTTGCAGCGCGATCCTGACGTGGTGATGGCGCATGCTGAAGTCGCCAGGCTGCGTCCGAAAGACGCGAAGAACGGCTCCAATGTGGCGTAGAATGTTTTGCGTAGAACATTTTGGTTTTACGACCAGGAGCGATTGAGGTCCTGACCTCCGCTCTTTCGATTCGAAAACCGCTGCACAGTGACAAGCCACGACTTTCGTGCGAACGGGAGAGCAATAACCAGTTAGAATCGTGACAGTCCGTTGAATTTCGGTGCGCCTGTGCGTTCTTACCTCGAGACTGGCAGCACAGCCAGCCCCTGATGCCCCTCGGGCTGCCAGTGTGCCAGGACAGTTTTGCGACTGTCAGGCCGAAGCCGCCTACTTGGGTTGTTGGCGGCTTTCTTTTTGTCCCTCAAACCCGAATTCGGTCTCTCAACAATGAATCTCCTTCAGTGGCATCATAGGCGTTCCGATGGAGTAGGGGTCCCGTCGCTATGGGGCCGCCGCTCCGTGTCTGGTCACGCACGAGCCTGCACGGAGCGGCCTTTCTACTCGATATACAAGTCCGACCGGTATTCCAGTACGTCGTTAAGCACTCACTCCGTTTCTAGGCCGGCGACGTAACGAGCAAACTTCTCCGCCGCCTTCGGATTGGGCGAACATTTCAAAATGCTGATGGCGATTGGTGCATCAACGGGAGAGTTGTGAACCTGGACACGCGTTGAATTGCCTTTGCTCGCGCGCGCTGTCACCGGTCCTGGCAGCGGAAAAGTGCGGATGAGCAGATTCTTTTCGTTCGCCCGTGAGATGTAGCTTTCGTTGGCAGGCAAAAATAAATCTCCGCGTCGCCTCTCAGAAATATCCTTCAGCAATTCTTCTGAAGTGCCAAGATGAAGTTCCACCTGGACACCCGTTTCACGGAGATAGGCTGCCACGATGTCCGGCATTTCCGACTTCAAAGCTAAGTCGCAATGCATGAATAGCATGTCAGGTTTAACACTAAACGTTGCTACAATGCCAATTAGGAGTGTGATTCCAATAATGGCTCCGAAAAGGATCAAGACCGGTTTTGAGCGCGGGATGCTCGAGTGTGCAGCAGGCATGGTCAGCGTTTGAACGCCCGCACAAGCGCCAGAGCGACGGCGAGGCCGAGTAGCGAGAGCACGGCCAATCCCGCGCCTGCGAGCAGGTGCACTTTGCTCTTCGCCCGATTCTCTGCGGGAAGCGCTCTCTGCCTGACCGGCTGCGGTGACGGCGGCTGTTCAATGCCCCGTACGACAATATTCCAGAGGATTTGCCCGACGCATCCCGGCGTCCCGTTTGCAGGCATGTAGCGATCGGTACTGAATAGAAGAGTGCACGCAATAATCAATGGGAACGAGAGCGGGTGTTCTAACAGGAAGCGCGCCATATGGCCGATTTTCGAGAAACTCGGCGATTGTGCAAGCGCGTAAACCATCACCTGAGCGGGAACTAGGGAAATTCCCTTGGCTATAAACGGGGCGCTCCCCGGTTTCCGGAACAGCTTCTTCAGTGTGAACTGTGACGACTCACTCGTGTCGAAAAAGCACGAGCCGTCATGGTTTGCTGAACGAAAACGCCTTTATGAAAAAGATGCCTGCTGACCCCGCTGCCATCCTCGAGCCCACGCCGGAAGCGCCTAAAAACGGGGGCGCGACGCGCAAAGAAAAAAACCGAATCAGCGAAATGTCGCGGTTCCGCCGCGAAGAAGGCAATGGCACCTCGGAAGGACATCTGAATGAGATTCTCCGTTCCCTGACGGCGTTGAAGAAAGGCCACTTCGCTGACCGCTTGCCGCTACATTGGGCCGGTGTGGAGGGAAAGATTGCTGACGTGTTCAATCAGCTCGCCGAGTTGATGGAGCATTCAACTCAGGATTTGAGCCGCATCAGCCGCGTAGTCGGTCGCGAAGGCAAGTTGACCGAGCGTTTGCCCCGCGCGGAGTCCGTCGGGGATTGGGCGCGACGCATCGAGTCCGTCAACACGCTGATCGACTCGCTGGTGCTGCCCGTGAGTGAAACCGCCCGCGTGATCGGCGCCGTGGCGAAAGGTGACTTGTCACAGACGATGTCGCTTGAAATCGAAGGCAGAAAACTGGAAGGCGAATTTCTCCGGACGGCGCGCACGGTGAACACGATGGTGGACCAGCTTGGCGCGTTCGCATCCGAGGTGACTCGCGTGGCTCGCGAAGTCGGCACCGAAGGAAAACTCGGCGGCCAGGCAAAAGTGAAAGGCGTCGCTGGTACGTGGAAGGACTTGACCGACAACGTGAACCTGATGGCGTCGAACCTGACGTCGCAGGTGCGTAACATCGCCGCGGTGACGACCGCCGTGGCCAATGGTGACTTGACCAAGAAGATCACCGTGGACGTGAAAGGTGAGTTCCTCGAACTCAAAGACACGATCAATACGATGGTGGACCAGCTTCGTTCATTCGCTTCGGAAGTGACTCGTGTTGCGCGCGAAGTGGGAACAGAAGGAATTCTCGGCGGTCAGGCAAAAGTCGAAGGCGTATCCGGCACCTGGAAAGACCTGACGGACTCAGTGAACTTCATGGCGTCGAACCTTACGGCGCAGGTGCGTAACATCGCAACGGTAACGACGGCAGTTGCGAACGGTGACCTCTCGAAGAAAATCACGGTCAACGTTAAAGGCGAAATCCTCGAACTGAAAAACACGATCAACACGATGGTGGATCAGCTTTCGTCGTTCGCCTCTGAAGTCACGCGTGTGGCTCGTGAAGTCGGTACGGAAGGAAAGCTTGGTGGCCAGGCGGATGTGCGTGGCGTAGCCGGCACATGGAAGGATCTTACGGACAATGTGAATTCGATGGCATCGAATCTGACCGTGCAATTGCGGGATATGTCCAAGGTCGCGACGGCTATCGCCAACGGCGACTTAACGCAAAAGATTACGGTCGATGCGCGCGGTGAAATTCTCCAAATCAAGAACGTCATCAACACGATGGTGGACCAGCTTTCATCATTTGCGTCGGAAGTGACTCGTGTGGCGCGCGAAGTCGGCACCGAAGGCAAACTCGGCGGTCAGGCTGATGTGAAAGGCGTGGCTGGAACCTGGAAGGATTTGACCGACTCGGTGAATTCAATGGCCGGTAACCTGACGGCTCAAGTGCGTAACATCGCTGATGTGACCACGGCTGTCGCCACGGGTGACTTGTCCAAGAAGATTACTGTCGATGTGAAGGGCGAAATTCTTCAGCTCAAGAACACGATTAACACGATGGTGGACCAGCTTCGGTCGTTCGCATCGGAAGTGACTCGCGTGGCGCGCGAAGTCGGCACGGAAGGCAAACTCGGCGGTCAGGCCGACGTGAAAGGTGTCGCCGGCACTTGGAAGGATTTGACCGACTCAGTGAATTCGATGGCGTCCAATCTCACGGCGCAGGTGCGTAACATCGCTGAAGTGACCACGGCTGTGGCGACCGGCGACCTTTCCAAGAAAATCACGGTGGACGTGAAGGGCGAAATTCTGGAGTTGAAGATCACGATCAACACGATGGTGGATCAGCTTTCGTCGTTCGCCGCTGAAGTAACTCGTGTGGCTCGCGAAGTCGGTACGGAAGGAAAACTCGGCGGTCAGGCTGAGGTGAAGGGCGTCGCCGGAACGTGGAAAGATTTGACCGATTCGGTAAATTCGATGGCCTCCAATCTGACGGCGCAAGTCCGCAACATCGCCGACGTGACGACGGCTGTGGCCAATGGCGACTTGTCCAAGAAGATCACCGTGGACGTGAAGGGCGAAATCCTTCAGCTCAAAGACACCATCAACACCATGGTGGACCAGCTTCGTTCATTCGCCGCTGAAGTGACCCGCGTGGCCCGCGAAGTCGGTACGGAAGGCAAGCTGGGTGGTCAGGCTGATGTGAAAGGTGTCGCCGGCACGTGGAAGGACTTGACCGACTCAGTGAATTCAATGGCCGGTAACCTCACAGCGCAAGTGCGCAACATCGCCGCGGTGACGACGGCTGTCGCGAATGGCGATCTTTCCAAGAAGATCACCGTCGATGTAAAAGGCGAAATTCTTGAGCTGAAGAATACCGTCAACACGATGGTGGATCAGCTTTCATCGTTTGCCGCCGAAGTGACTCGCGTGGCGCGTGAAGTCGGCACCGAAGGAAAATTGGGCGGTCAGGCGAATGTGCGCGGCGTCGCTGGTACTTGGAAAGACTTGACCGACTCAGTGAACTCGATGGCCGGTAATCTCACCTCGCAAGTGCGTAACATCGCGGCGGTGACGACAGCCGTGGCGAACGGTGACTTGTCCAAGAAGATTACGGTTGATGTGAAGGGCGAAATCGCTGAGCTCAAAGACACCATTAACACAATGGTGGATCAGCTCCGTTCGTTTGCATCTGAAGTGACGCGTGTGGCCCGCGAGGTCGGCACGGAAGGAAAGCTCGGAGGCCAGGCCGACGTGCGAGGTCTGGCCGGTGTATGGAAAGACCTCACGGACAACGTGAATTCGATGGCGTCGAACCTGACCTCTCAAGTGCGCAACATCGCGGCGGTGACGACCGCTGTGGCGAACGGTGACTTGTCCAAGAAGATCACGGTGGACGTGAAAGGGGAAATCCTGGAACTGAAAAACACCGTGAACACGATGGTGGACCAGCTCTCTTCGTTCGCTGACGAAGTGACTCGCGTGGCGCGCGAAGTCGGCACGGAAGGAAAACTCGGCGGTCAGGCGCATGTGCGCGGTGTATCGGGAACGTGGAAAGACCTTACCGACAACGTGAACTTCATGGCGGCGAACCTCACGAACCAGGTGCGCTCGATCGCGAAAGTCGTGACGGCGGTGGCGAATGGTGACTTGAAGCGCAAGCTGCTGGTCGAAGCCAAAGGTGAAATCGCCGAGCTGGCCGACACGATCAATTCCATGATCGAAACGCTGGCGACATTTGCCGACCAGGTGACCACGGTGGCGCGCGAAGTCGGTGTTGAAGGGAAACTGGGTGGCCAGGCAAACGTGCCCGGTGCCGCTGGTACGTGGAAAGACTTGACGGACAACGTGAATCAGCTCGCGGCGAATCTAACGACTCAGGTGCGCGCGATTGCGGACGTGGCGACAGCGGTGACTAAAGGTGATCTGACACGATTTATTCAGGTTGACGCAAAAGGCGAAGTTGCAGCGTTGAAGGACAACATCAACGAAATGATCCGCAACCTGAAGGACACCACGATCAAGAACAACGAGCAGGACTGGCTGAAGACGAACCTCGCCAAGTTCACGCGCATGTTGCAGGGCCAGAAGGAAATGCTCACAGTCGGCAAGCTGATTCTGTCTGAACTGGCGCCCGTCGTTGGCGCGCAGCACGGCGTGTTTTATGTGATGTCAGCCGGTCGTGAAGATGCGATTGAAGACGTGGAAAAGGAAGCGCATCTCAAGCTGCTCTCCAGCTATGCTTATCGCAATCGCAAGAACGTCTCGAACAAGTTTGCACTCGGCGAAGGATTGGTCGGGCAAGCCGCGCTGGAGAAGGAACGCATCCTGATTACGAATGCCCCACCGGATTACGTGGCGATCACTTCCGGCCTTGGCGCCGCGCCGCCCACCAACATCATTGTGTTGCCGGTGCTCTTTGAAGGCCAGGTCAAGGCCGTGATGGAACTGAGTTCCTTCGAACAGTTTTCGCCGATTCACCAGGCGTTCCTCGATCAGCTCGTTGAATCGATCGGCATCGTGCTGAACACGATTGAAGCCAACACCCGTACTGAAGACTTGCTCAAGCAGTCGCAGTCGCTGGCGAAGGAATTGCAAAGCCGCCAGGAGGAATTGCAAAACACGAACAACGAATTGCAGGACAAAGCGCGTTTGCTCGCCGAACAGAACGCGGAAGTCGAACGCAAGAACACGGAAGTGGAACAGGCCCGCCAGGCGCTGGAAGAGAAAGCAAAACAGCTTGCGATTACTTCCAAATACAAATCCGAGTTCATGGCGAACATGTCCCACGAATTGCGAACACCTCTCAATTCGCTGCTCATCCTCGCCGACCAATTGGCGCAGAACCAGGATGGCAACCTGATACCGAAACAGGTCGAATTCGCGAAGACGATTCACGCGTCGGGCAACGACCTGCTCACGCTCATCAACGACATTCTCGATCTGTCGAAGATCGAATCCGGCACGGTCACGGTGGATGTCGAGGAAGTGCGCTTCAATGAACTGGGCGACTATGTGGATCGGACTTTCCGCCACGTGGCTGAAGCCAAAGACCTTGGCTTCGAAATCGATGTGGATTCCAATCTGCCGCGCAACATGTTCACGGACGGCCAGCGTCTGGAACAGGTCATCCGCAATCTGCTTTCGAACGCATTCAAGTTCACGGACAAGGGCCGCGTCACCTTCAGCATTGCGCAGGTCACGGAAGGCTGGAGTCCGGATCGCGAGTCACTCAATCACGCGCGTTCTGTGGTGGCATTCTCGGTAAGTGATACGGGCATTGGCATTCCGCCGGAGAAACAACAGATCATTTTCGAACCGTTCCAACAGGCAGACGGTTCGACTTCGCGGAAATACGGTGGCACCGGTCTCGGTCTTGCCATCAGCCGCGAAATCGCGCGCTTGCTGGGCGGTGAAATTCGACTGGCCAGCGCGATGGGGCAGGGCAGCACATTTACGCTGTATTTGCCGCAGAGCTATCTTCCGACACGCCCGGCCCGCAAGGACAAGGAAGCGGGCGGCGCGCAACGTGGAATGCAACCGATGGCGCCAAGCGCGTTGGTGGACACTTCGTCACCGGTCGAGATGGAACTGAATACGGATCTCCCGCTGGAACTCAGCGTTGAAGACGACCGGGGCAAGATCGAGAAGGGCGATCGCGTGTTGTTGATCGTCGAGGACGATCTTCATTACGCCAAGGTTCTGCTGGAAATGGCACACGACAAGGGATTCAAAGGCGTCGTTGCGCCTCGTGGATCTGCCGCGCTGGCTCTGGCGCGGGAAATCAAGCCGGATGCCATTACGCTCGACGTTCATTTGCCTGACTTTGATGGGTGGCGCGTTCTCGATCGTTTGAAGGTCGATCTGGCAACGCGGCACATTCCCATCCAGATCATCTCGGTGGATGAGAATTCAGAACCCGCCCTCACTCAAGGCACGCTCGGTTACGTTCGCAAAACAGAGAAGAGGGAAACGCTCAGTGAGGCGCTTGATGGTCTGAAGGATTTCATCGAACGCCCGGTCAAGAACCTGTTGCTGGTGGAAGATGATGAGATTCAGTCCACGAGCATTCGCGATTTGATCGGGAATGGAGATGTGAAGACGACAGTGGTGGGAACCGGCAAGGATGCGCTGGAAGAACTGCAGAGCCACAAATACGACTGCATGGTGCTGGATCTCGGCCTGCCGGACATGACGGGCGTTGAGTTGATCGAGCAGATCAAGCAGCAGGCGCAATCCAAGAGTTTGCCGATCGTGATCTATACGGCGAAAGACCTTTTGCAAGAAGAAGAGACGCGGCTCAAGGCTCTGGCGGAAAGCATTCTGATCAAGGACGTGCGTTCCCCGGAACGCCTGTTGGATGAGACGGCCCGGCACCTGCACCGCAACGCTTCGAAACTTCCCGAGAAGCAGCGCAAGATTCTCGAGAACCTCCACCACGCTGTGCTGGAAGGGAAGAAGGTGCTGCTGGTGGATGATGACATCCGCAACATCTTTGCCATGACCAGCGTGCTGGAACGTTTCAAGATGAACGTTGTTTCGGCGGAGAATGGACGAGACGCGATCGACATATTGCTCAAAACCAAAGACATCGACATCGTGCTCATGGACATCATGCTGCCGACGATGGACGGCTATGAAACCATTCGGGCGATTCGTGAGATCTCTGACCTGCGGGACATGCCGATCGTCGCGGTCACAGCCAAAGCGATGAAAGGGGACCGTGAAAAGTGCATTGCGGCCGGAGCCTCGGACTATTTGTCCAAGCCGGTGGACACGGAGCATTTGCGTTCCGTGCTGAGATTGTGGTTGCATCGGTAACCGGCTGATGAATGCCTGTGGCTCGGTCGTGGGGACGATAATGCCGGCGTGGCGAAAATCTCGAACGTGCGCTACGCTGCAGCCGTGCTCGCGGTGGTGAGTATGAATCCGGCGCACAACCGATTGTTTGGACCGGCGCGTGAAAGCGCGCCGGTTCCGTTATTGCGGCAGAACACATTTCCTGAAATTGAGGTGAACGAAGGCGAGGCAAAGGTAAACATTCTATTGGTCGACGACCGCGCGGATAAATTGCTGGCGCTGCAGGCCGTCTTGAAAGACCTGAACCAGAACGTGGTCGTAGCTCGCTCGGGTAAAGAAGCTCTGCGCCAGCTTCTGCAAACTGAGTTCGCAGTCATCCTGCTCGATGTTTCCATGCCCGGGATGGACGGCTTTGAGACAGCTTCCTTGATTCGGAAACGAGCGGCTACCGAACACACGCCGATCATCTTCGTTACTTCCCTGAATCAATCGGAGAACCAGATTTCACGAGGCTATCAACTGGGCGCGGTGGATTATATTCTCAGCCCCATCATTCCGACCGTGTTGCGCAGCAAAGTCGCTGTATTTGTTGAACTCTACAAACGGACCGAGCAAATCAAGCAACAAGGCGAGCGTTTGCGTCAGCTCGAAGAAGAATCTTTCACACGGCGGCTCAACGAGGCAGTCGACCGCCTCGAAGCTGAAACCAAACGGAATCGATTTTTCACGCTTGCGCCGGACATGCTGGGGATTGGCCACTTCGAAGACGGCCGCTTGTTGCAGGTCAATTCCGCCTGGGAGAAAACATTGGGTTACACCGAGGATGAGTTGAAGAGAGTTCATCCCTTTGATTTTATGCATCCCGACGATCGCGCCATGGCGCAGGAAAAGGCTTCTTCGCTGATTCGCGGCTCGGCGGTCGATTATTTCGAAACGCGCATCAGGCACAAAGACGGTTCCTATCGGTGGATCGGATGGACAGCCGCGGCATTCCACGCCGAAAAGCTGGTCTATATTTTTGGCCGTGATGTCACCCAGAGGAAAACGAACGAGCAGAAAATCGAATCGCTCAATTCGCAATTAAAACAGCGGGTGCAGGAACTGACAGACATCAACAGCGAATTGGAAGCCTTCAGCTACTCCATTTCGCATGATTTGCGCGCGCCGCTCCGTTCGATGCAGGGCTTCGCAGACGCTTTGCTCGAAGAGCAGGGCGAACGGCTCGATGATGTGGGCCGGGAATATGCGCGCCGTGTCGTCAACTCGGCGAAGTATATGGATGCGCTCCTGAACGACCTGCTTGATTATAGCAAGCTCAGTCGTGCGGAACTCGAACGTGAACCTGTCGATTTGAGAAAAGAAATGGCTGAGCTCGTTGACCAGTTGGAAAATGACGTAAGGAAAAAAAATGCCCAGATCGAACTCGAACTGGGAAGTGAAACGGTGAGCGCCCATCCAGGAACGTTGCGGCAGATCCTGGCCAATCTGGTCTGCAATGCATTGAAGTTCGTTCATCCTGAGCGTCCGCCGGTCGTTCGCATTCGCTCCGAGCCGCGCAATGGAGCGGTGCGCATTTGGGTGGAGGACAACGGAATCGGGATCGCACCGGAACATTGCGACCGCATCTTCCGCCTGTTCGAACGGCTGCACACCGCGCAGAGCTATCCCGGCACGGGCATCGGTCTTGCCCTGGTGCGCAAGGGAGCGGAACGCATGAGTGGCTGTGCAGGCGTCGATTCGGAGTTAGAACGTGGAAGCCGTTTTTGGGTGGAGCTGCCCGCGACGACATGAGTTCCAACGGAGTGACGATCCTGCACGTCGAAGACGATCCAAACGATGTGCTGCTCATCGCGCGCGCTTTTCGAAAGGCGGAAACGACGGCGCAGTTACAGGTCGTCAATGATGGCGAGCAAGCGGTGCACTATCTGGCCGGGACGAACTCTTTTTCCAAGCGCGATCAATTTCCTCTGCCTTCACTGGTGCTTCTTGATTTGAAACTCCCGCGCAAGTCCGGCATCGAAGTGCTGGGCTGGATGCGCTCGCAACCCGGCCTTAAACGTATTCCAGTGGTGATGCTGACCTCGTCTCGCCAGCCCATCGACATCAATCGAGCTTACGATCTGGGTGTGAATGCCTATCTCGTCAAGCCGGTGAATTTTGACTCGCTGGTTGAAATGTTGAAAACGCTGAATTTGTTCTGGCTGCGTGTGAACGAGCGGCCGTCGCAGATGATTTAGAGAACTGTGGGTGGAGTAAAAACCTTCTCGCACAGTTTGGTGCTTGGCGATTCCCGCTTCATTGGTCATTAGTCTTTCAACATTGCATGTTTCGTCCCTGCATCGATCTGCACGAAGGTAAAGTGAAGCAAATCGTCGGCGGCACGCTGAGTGACGGCGGCGCTGGATTGCGCACCAACTTTGTCTCCGAGAAACCCGCTGCGTGGTTCGCGGAACTTTATCGGCGGGATCAACTGACGGGCGGACACATCATTCTTCTGGGTCCTGGCAACGAGGCAGCTGCGCGCGAGGCGTTGAAGGCATATCCCGGCGGAATGCACCTGGGTGGCGGTGTCAATCTCCACAACGCGCGCGCCTGGCTCGATGCGGGCGCTTCGCACGTGATCGTCACGTCCTGGGTTTTTCGCGACGGCCACGTCGATCGGGATCGATTGCGGCAACTGGTCGCGGCGATCGGCAAACAACGGCTCGTCCTTGACCTCAGTTGCCGCAAGCGAGATGGGGAATACTTCGTTGTCACGGATCGCTGGCAGAAATTCACGACGGAAAGAATTTCTTGCGAACTCCTCGTGCAGCTCGCGTTGTTTTGTGACGAGTTTTTGATTCACGCGGCTGATGTGGAAGGTCTGTGCCGTGGAATCGATCACGAATTAGTTGCAAAGCTCGCCGAGTGGACACCGATCCCGACGACCTATGCTGGAGGCGCGAGATCGCTGGTCGATTTGGAGGAAGTCACTCGCGCAGGGCAGGGGAAGATCGATCTCACGATTGGCTCCGCTCTCGACATTTTCGGCGGCACCGGCGTGAAGTACAAAGAAATCTTGGAGTTCAATCGCCGCGCAGCACGTTAAGCCAGTGCGATTTGTCCGCTCGCGACGCGCGCGAAGTAACCACCACGCACCAGCAGATCATCTGGTGAACCGCATTCGGTCAGCCGGCCATTTTCCAGAACCACGACCTTGTTTACACGGCGGATAGTGCTGAGGCGATGAGCCACCATCAGCGTGGTGCGTCCGCGCATGAGTTCAAAAATGCTGGCCACCACTTGCTGTTCGCTCTCCGCGTCAAGCGCGCTCGTCGGTTCATCGAGAAGCAGGAGAGGCGCATCTTTAAGAAACGCACGCGCAATGTTGATGCGTTGCCGTTCGCCCACGCTCAGTTTTGCTGCGCCATCGCCCACTACGGTTTGATATTTCTGCGGCAGCTTCAAAATGAATTCGTGTGCGTTGGCCGCACAGGCCGCAGTTTCCACTTCTTTCGGCGTCGCATTGGGCTTTCCGTAAGCAATGTTCTCGAAGATCGTGGCAGGCAGGAGAATTGGTTCTTGCAATACGACGGCGATTTGCAAGCGCAAATCTTTGAGCCGTAACTCTCGCAAGTCCGCGCCATCGAGCCTGACCGCGCCATCATTCGGATCGAAAAAGCGCGGAACCAGGTTCATCAACGTGGATTTGCCCGCGCCGCTTGGCCCAATCACCGCGCACGATTCGCCGGGCTGAAGTGCGAACGCGACATCAGTCAAAACCATTCGCCCCTTTTCGTAGCTAAAGAATATGTGATTGAAGGTCAGCCGGCCTTGCACGGTCAACGCGCCGGGACTTTGGATTTTGGATTTTTGCTGTTGGACTGCTCTGGCGTTTACCGAATCGCGCACTTCTTCGGGCGTGTCGAGTAACTCGAACACTCGCTGCGTCGCCGCCAGCGCCGTCGCTGTGGTGGCGCCCACATGCGAGAGCTGATTCAGCGGCTCGTAGAGCTGTCCAAGGTAGGCCAAAAAAACGATGAGTTGGCCGACAGTCAGTCGTTGCTCCAGCACTTCGACGCTCCCGATCCAAATCGTGGCGGCTGTTCCCGCAGCAAACACCAGCGAGATTACCAGCCAATAAATCAGTTCCCAGGCATGCTGCGAAAGTCGGCGCTGTTGCGCGACGATCACCTGTTGGTCAAATTGCCGCTGCTCATGTTCCTCTCGCGTGTAGCTTTGAATCAACGGCAACGCACTGATGTTTTGCTGCACGAGCGAAGTAACGCGACTATCCGCTTGCTGTGCCTCGGTCCCGCGCTCGCGCATGTTTGCACCTAAGATTCTGATGGTCACGACTACGAACGGCACCGTGGCCAGAGCGACCAGTGTTAACTTTCCGTTCACGCGCCACATCACGACGATCATGAGCAACAGAGACAGAAATGCGTTCAAGAATGTCAGCGCTCCCTGTTGGAACAATGTTTGAAACGAATAGGTGTCCCATGAAGCACGATAAACGAGGTCTCCAACGCGCGTGCCCTGATGAAACCGAAGCGACAGCCGTTGCAAGGTGGCGAAGACACGACTGCGGACGCGGGTGAGTCCTCGCAGCCCAATTTGGATCGCGGTGAAATTTTGTGCCGCAGAGAGAAGTCCTTGAAGCGCGTGAATCGCAAACAAAGCGGTACTTAGAATGAGAATCAACCAGGCGTTCGCAGCGTGCCCTTCAACATCAATCGGAAACCAAAGAGGCAAGGGTTTGTCCTGTAAAACGCTATCCACGATGAGGGCGATGGGCCATGGCTTGACGATATTGCCGATGATGCTCGCCACGCCGAACACCAGGACTAAGGCAATGCGCGGCGAGTCCGGATTAAAGAACTTCAGAGCCCGCGCCATCGTCTTCATTGCTGGCGGACAGTAATCAGCGCCCGCGTGCGCCTGCGAGGATTTTGCAATGCGCTCGTTGCGAAGTGCGTCAACACTGGCCTTTCCAGTTCCGTCCTCTGCGGGAGAACGGTGGCATTGTGTTAGCTCAGTGGCGCCGCGGCGTAATTCCACGCCTGTTAACAAGGGGAACAGAGATATGCCTATGAAACGATTATTGATTACTATGGCGGGCAGCATTTTGACCGCTTCTGGTTTGTTCGCCGACGACGCGACGGTGCGATACGATTCCACCGACTACGATCGCACACGGGTTGTAAATTGGCACTCGGAGCGTGATTGGGTGAATTATAAGGGTAATGAAATTGGCTTTTCGGTCTTTGGCACTGCAACAGTTGGCGACGACACGATCCGCCGTCCTTCCGGTCGCCGAATCGAACGCGATGGAGAATTGGGCCTTGGCACTGGCTTGACCTACTTTTTCCACCGCAATGTTGGCGTTGAGGCTTATGGTTTTACTGAGAGCACTCACAATAACTTTTTCGATTATGTGGGCGGCAATCTGATAGCCCGATTTCCGCTGTTTGAGAGTGGTGTCGCACCTTACGTGCTGGGAGGCGGCGGTCGGCAACTCGATCCGTTGTATCAGTGGTACTGGGATGCGGGGGGAGGCATCGAATGGAGGTTTGTGAAAAGCTTCGGAGTGTTTGTCGATGCCCGTTATGTTTGGGCAGATACGACCAAGGATTACGGCTTGGGTCGTCTTGGACTCAAATTCGGGTTCTAAGGTTGTTCCAGATAGTTTGTTCAGGCGCCGGGACTCCCCCGGCGTTTTTTGTTGCCGCATGCGACGATGTCGATCGCTTCTTGCTGGCAGTCCGCTGATTTCAGTTTCAGCTTTCTAGATTTCGGCTTTAGCCTGCGGCTGCATGACGTCGCTCGTGTTGCACGAACTTCACACTGCAGTGAAAGGCCGCTTCGCCGAAGCGAGCGGGATGGAAGTAGTCGATGGCTACGGGGACTGGCTCGCCGAGTATGCCGCGTTACGCAGCAGCGCGGGCGTGATCGACCTTGGTTTCCGCAGCCGCCTCGTGCTTACGGGCGCCGATCGCGTGCGTCTGTTGAACGGTCAGGTCACAAACAACGTGAAAGACTTGCCTGCGGGAGAAGGTTGTTACGCTGCGTTGGTGACGAATAAGGGGCGGATGCAGAGCGATCTGAACATTTACATTCTGCCCGAGGAAATTCTTTTGGACTTCGAGCCGGGCTTGAGTGCTGCCGTTGCGGAGCGCCTCAACAAATTTATCATAGCGGATGACGTGCAGGTGGTCGACGCCGCGCCACACTATGGCTTACTGAGCGTGCAGGGACCAAAATCATGGATGGCGATCGAGCGCGTGGGATTGAACTTCCCGAAGCCTGAAAAACCGTTCCAGTCACGCAGCGTCAAAGACGAAATGTTGGGCGAGATTTACTGCATGAATCAGCCGCGCGTCGGGACCAGTGGCTTCGATCTTTTTGCGCCGACAAATTCACTTGCTGCTTTGGCGGACAAGTTATTCGCCAGCGCCACACAACTTGGCGGGCGTGCCTGCGGCTGGCACGCGCTGGAAACGGCGCGCATGGAAGCGGGCATTCCGCGCTTTGGCGCGGAAATGGATGAAACAAATCTGCCGCCCGAAGCCGGCATCGATTCGCGCGCCATCAGTTACACAAAAGGCTGCTACATCGGCCAGGAAGTAATCGCTCGCATCCGGACTTACGGCCAGGTCGCAAAAGCCTTGCGTGGGTTGCGCTTTGCAAATGGGGACCCGTTGCCGAGGAAAGGTGATCGGCTCGCTCTCGGCGGGAAGGAGATCGGCTACGTCTGCAGCGCGACCCATTCACCGGCTTTGAACGCGAACATTGGTTTTGGTTACGTGCGTCGCGAACACAACAGTTTGGGGACGGAACTAGTGGTGCAATCAGGCGGGGGCAGTTCGGCAACAATCGTGCCGACGCCGTTTGTTCGTTGAGCCGCTGAATCACTTTTCTCCAAAGCAATAGAGCGCGCTCGCCGTGCGCAGATACAGCTTGCGATCGAGAATTGCCGGTGTCGCCATCACTTCTTCGTTTAGATTATTGCGTGCGAGAACGTTGAATGAATCTCCCGCGGCGAGCACAACCACCGTTCCCTTTTGCGACGCGACAAAAATCCTTCCGTCAGAAATAGTGGCGGATGAGTAGTAATCTCCCGGTGCATCGAGACGCTCGTCCTGATAAAGAACGTTCCCACTCGCCGTGTCGTAACAAGAGAAAAGACCGCCGTTCTTCACGGTGTAGAGGCGGCGGTCGTAATAAAGCGGAGAAGAGACATACGGCAGGCTGCGCGTGGACTTCCATGCGACGTGGGTGCGGGTGATGTCGCCTTTCCCTCCGGGATGAATCGCGAGCACCGCATTACCGGCTTTCGCAAACATTTCACGCATATTCTGCCATTCGGACGGAGTTACAATATCGTCCTTGTTCAGATCCATTTGCGTAAAGCGTTCCTTGACCGGTCCTGTGGGAATTTCGTCGCGAGACAGTTTGCCATCCTTGTTCTTGTCGTTGCTGCGCGCGAATTCTTCGAACGGCTCCATTGAGATACGCTCGCCTTCATCCGCGCCGATATTCCAACTGGCGCTGAACAGCATATCGCCACTGGCGACCGGCGAACTGCAGGCGACACGCGACGTGCCGGAATAACGCCAGCGCTCCGTGCCATCGATATTATAGGAAGTGAGCCAAATCGATCCCGGCACCACCAGCTCTTCTTCACCGTCGTGCCGCCACACAAAAGGCGTTGCAAAACTGCGGCGAAACTCTGCACGCGCCGTGCGCCACACTTCCCTGCCCGTGCGCCGGTTGACCGCAAGCAAGAATGAGTTCTCGTCCTGATCGCAGACGAGGATTACCAGGTCACGCCAAAGAACAGGTGAGGCTGACGTTCCGAATTCAACCACGGGCGCGGGCAGGGGATGCCGCCATATTTCCTTGCCATCGAATCGTAGGCCAGCAGCCCGAAAGACCCGAAGGAAACATAAACGCGCTCTCCGTCAGTCACAGGCGTCGGTGTCGCCGGATTGCCGAGTCGATGTGTGGGTTCGAATTTCGTCGCTGGGGCCGGGATACGCCAACGCACTTTTCCACCGCTTCGATTCAGGCAAATCGTTTCCAGCCTGGTTTTGTCGAAGCCGGTCAAAAATATGTTCTCGCCCCAAATCACCGGCGATGAATTGCCGGACGGAAGTGTCGCTTTCCAAAGGACGTTCGAATCAGGACCAAAATGAACAGGTGGCGGAGAACCCGCGGCGACGCCAAGACCGCCGACGCCGCGAAATTGCGGCCAATTTGCGGCGCACAGGGAACAAGCGCTGGCAAGAGCGACTGCGAGGAATAGTTTCATAGACTCAGGCCATGATCCACTCGCGCAATGTCGCAAGGTCCCGCTTGTAATGCGCCAGCGCGTTTTCACGATCGCCCAGTTCGTACTCATGATGCTGGCAAATTGGACCGCTGTATTTTGTCGCTTTCAGGATCTTGAAGAAGTTTTTGCTAATCATCCCTTCGCCCAGTGGACACCACGTTGACTTCCCGCCACTTGGAGTCTTCTGCCATTGAAAATCCTTCACGAACACGGCGGTGAGCCGCGGCTCCGCGAGCCGGAAATTAGTCGGCCATGCCAGGCCCCCTTCTATGGTCGCGTGGCCAATATCGAAGCAATAGCCGATCGACTTCGCATCGAAGTCCTTAATGATTGTCCAGATGTCCCAAACGGGCGCCCCAACACGAGCATCGCCGGAGTGATTTTGAAAACCGGCCTGTAGGCCCAGTTCTTTATTGAGCGCAACGACATCGCGAAGACGCGCGGAAATTTCGTTTAACTGATCGGGAATGGGCTTGTTCTTCGCGTATTCGAAAAAGCCCAGGCGATACCGGGTGACTCCCAACTGGCTTGCGGTTCGCAGGACCTTTTCAGCCACTGGGGTCAACGAGGTAATGTCCGTGGTGACGATGGTGACTTCACGACCACGCGAGCGCAGAGCTTCCGCAAACTCCGGCAGCGCGTCCTTCACATTCTCGGGTGTAATTTGTCCATCCTTGCCGCGCACTGGCAACTCGACGCCGTCCCAACCAACCTCCGCGACCAGTTCCGCTGTCTGCGCAGCGTTCAGTGTGCGGAACGGCTTCGTGAAGGCTATAATCTTGAATCGGTTCGCCACGAGTTGGGCGGATGGGATTTCGGGAGCGAGCGCCAACGCTGCGCCTGACACGGCTGCGCGCGTTAGAAATTCCCTGCGGGAAATATCGCGGTGAATCATGCTGCGGAGGCTACTCGCCGTGAACACCAGCGTCCATCCCGGAGAGTCGCGTCAGCGACGCGGATTCGATGTGTGTTCCAATCGAATGAAAACGAACGAAAACGCTCACGGATCCGGCGGCGTGGCTACGCGATAAAATCGCCGCCCCGGCGGAGGCAAGGTTGCCGCATTTACCTGCACAGTTCGTGTCTGAGATTGACCGCCGATGAGCATCAGATTGCTCCAACTTGCGAAGCCAACGTCAGTTTGAAACTGAACCATGTAGGAAGTGTTCGACTGTGCCACAAATTCCAAAAGGGCCGAGTTCGTTGTCGTGATCGTGAGCTTGAGCAAACTCAGCGGGTTTGTGGGAATGGTTCGGGCTATGTATTCGTCACGATTACTCATTCCGTCACCGTCGAGGTCCCCGAAGGCGTCTGCCGCGTTATTTGTGTTGAGGCCATACAGCGCTTCCCAGGAATCAGCCATGCCGTCGCCATCGAAGTCCGGCATGACCGTGAGTTGTACAATGGCGCTGTTCACTCCTCCAACCCCGCTGGCCAAATTCGTGACTGCCACTCGGACCGTCGTGTTGCTTTGATTGTTCGTCAGCACCAGAAACGGCACTGAACTCGTCAGATAGGGAAAACCCCCGCGAAACCAACGATAAAAGAGTGGCTGCGCTCCCGTCGCCACCACCGTGAAGAAGGCAGTTTGCCCTTGAGCCACGGTTTGGGATTGCGGTTGCGTGACGATCGACGGGCGAACGAGAACGTAGATGAATCCCGTTGCGCTTTCACTCGTGCCATGAATGTCCGTGGCGGTGACGGAGTACGCCCCGTGATTGGCGAGCGATGCGTTGGTGAAACTGTAACTCGCGTTCGTGGCATTCAAAATGTTCGCGCCCTCAAAGCGCCATTGATAGCGAATCGGTCCACCGGTTCCGACAGCCCCGGCTACGATCGTCACATTGGTGCCCGGCAGTACGTTCTGGCTGTTTGGCTGTTGAGTGAACCGTGGCGGGCAATTCGTGCACGCATTTTGCGAAACCATGTAGGCGAGCACATTGGGCGTATAAATATTCTGCAAGGGCGGACCTATGATGCTGCCTCCGCACCCGCCATTTGTCAGGTAGCAGTCCAGAGGGATGGACGAATAAAAGAGGAAACCTCCACCCAACGGATACATGAATGAGACCAGATTATTGGGAGAAGCGTCCGTGAACAAAAAGCTTTCTGTGGTAGGCGGCAGCAGATTGCGGACGACATAGCCGTGCGCCGAAGAGCTGCCACCATCCAGCGTCGCATTATTGATCACCCCGAAGGGGCCGCTGATGACAAGGTTGTTGCCCGGCGGAATAACGTCAATCGAGGCGGTCTCGAATCGTGTGCCGGTAATGCCAGCCGTGCCGAGAAGAAATGGATTTGGCGTAAGATTGGCGATAGAGCGATCGTGCACGATCAGCTTACCGCCCGCGGCGATCCAGGTCTGTATAGCCGGCAGACGCGCCCGCAGCGCCGGAGAAATGTCGCCATTGCTCTCTTCGTTGATGAAAAGGATTGAGGCGCTGTTCAAATTGTAAGTGGAGATATCTGTGACCTTCAATGGAACCAACCCGGCCCGGCGAATCGGAGGCTCCGGTCCGTCCGCAGTCACATTCTGGTCAGTGAAATAGGCCACCACTCCGTTCAAGGACAGGAGAGTCAACGTGGCCACCGCGCTCGTTACTGAACCGTAAGCGTTGGTCACGATCACGGAATAGCTGCCCAGGTTGGAAGACTGAACGTTGCTGATTGTAAAGAGAGCATTAGTCCGGTTCAGGAGGTTGGTTCCATCTTTGCGCCATTGATAAAAAAGCGGCGCACTGCCACTGATGCCCAGTGAGAAGGTAACAGTCCCGCCAGCGACCGCGCTTTGGTTGGCCGGTTGTGAGACGATGACGGGGGGCCGCGGGCCGGTGTTGAGAGATACATTATCGAGGGCCCAATGATCGCAGCATTCGCCATCATTGAATGATTGTGACCAACGAAACCGCGTTGCCGGCGCCTGCGCCTCGAGTGGCAATTCCACGATGACGCGGGTCCAGACCGTGAAGGCGACCGTGTCATAGCGCCCCATCTCGAACCAATTGGCGCCATCATCGGTCGAGTATTCCAGGACGATTCCTTTGAAAGGCAAATCGACCTGTTCCCAGAATTGGCTGAATCCGGATCCGAGGCGCAAATAAAAATCCATTACGCCTCCGAGTTGTGTGTTGAGCGTGCGCGACTCCGCATACCGAAAACCGAAGCCGCCAAACCAGAGCGATTTTGTACCCGAGACGCTTCCGCCATGATTGGTCGCCTGCACCGTGCCCCCAAAAGCATTCCATTGAAGGAGATCGATACCCGGATCAAAGTCATCAGAGAATCCAGGGTCGTTGATTACGTTCAAGACCGCGACCGCACTCGTGACTGAGCCATAAAGATTGGTAATGACCACCGAATAGTTTCCCGCATTGGAATGTTGGACATTCAGGATGGTGTAAGTGCTATTGGTCGCATCGGAGATATTCGTGCCTCCTTGCCGCCATTGAAATGCGAAGGGCGCGGAGCCGGAAACGCTGACCGAAAATGTGGGACTGCCGGCCACGAAAGCGGTGCGGCTCTGAGGTTGCGACAAGATAGTGGGAGGGCGAGGTGGCAAGGGGCCCTGGCTCGCGGCACTTTCCAGCACATTGAGCCACCCGCCGTTCAGACTGCCCATCGGTTTGGCATTGGACCAATCCCAGCCGAGGAAAAGAATGAGACCGAGGTTATGCTCGAACAGCACCGCCGAACTTCCGTTGGCGTTGGTGTAGATATTCAGCGCGCCCGGCGGCAAGCTGGCCGGTGAAAGCACGGTAGTGGTGAAGTTGTCCAAAATGGTCGGAGGATCATCCGCGAACGCAGTGCTGCTCACCTCGCCGCTCAGGTTATGGGAAAGCCCGCTGCTGAAAGACTCCTGAACCGAGAAACCAAATAACAGGTTGAGCAGACTTGCGGCGGCGCCGCTGGCGCTGCCGTGAATGATCAGTTTTCCACCATTAGAAACGAAGTTTGATAGCGCGCTTTGTGTCGCGGGTGGCAGCGCAAACGCCAGCGTGCCTAACTCCTGCTCTGGAATCAGAATACTGCGATAGGTATTCGCCGCGCTAAACAGATCGGTGAATGGAATGACGGGGAAACCGAGAACCTCCAGCGTGGCCTGAACGGTGTCCGACTCCGCATCGAAGTTGTCCGTGGTATCCACGAAAAATGGATCGTCAAACACCGCTACCACCGCGCTCGGAGGCAATACGGACAAAGTGGCTTCTGTGCTGGTGTCTGCGCCAAGAAGATTAGTGACTGCCACGCTGTAACGTCCAATGTGATTGCTCTGTACGTTGAGGATGGTGAAGATGCTGTTTGTCGCACCTGATATGTTTGTGCCATCCTGCCGCCATTGATAACTGAAGGGAGACGTTCCGGTAACAGCCACACTAAAAGTAGCCGTTCCGCCAACCACGGAGATGCGGTTTATGGGCTGACCTACGATTGAAGGGGGGCGAGGAACCAACGGCCCCTGCACCAGCGCACTATTCAGCACATTTAACCATCCGCCATTTTCAATGCCAAGCGGGGCCGCATTGAACCAGTCCCACCCGATGAAGATGATGAGTCCGTTGCCATATTCAATCAATACCACCACGCTGCCCGCATTGTTCGTGTAAATGTTTCGTGCGTTAGGCGGCAGGCTTTGGCGCGTCAGTAAAGTGGTAGCGCTCAAATCTGGAATCGTCGGAGGATCGTCCCCAAAAGCAGTATCGCCCGCTTCCGCGCTGCGCGTGTTGAAAGAGGCACTGCTGATTTCCTGAACCGCGAATCCAAAAATAGTATTGAGCAGAGTTGCCGATGCACCGCCTGCAGTGCCATGCACAATCAGCTTCCCGCCGTTGAAAACGAAGTTTGAGGTCGCGCTCCGGGTCGCAAGCGGCAGATCTGGTCCCAGCGATCTGACTTCCTGTTCCGGAATAATGAGCTGCGGGTAGCTGTTCACGCCGACGGCGAGGTCGGTGAAGGTCGCAACGACGAAACCCAGGGACGCCACGGTTGCCTGCAAGTTGTCGGATTCGGCGCCGTTCCCGCCGCTGGTGGTATCGACATAGGTCGCGTTATCAAAAATGCCGACCGCACCCTGTTGCAGATCGTCATTGAGAATCGTCCCGGCGCCGAGCGTGTCGGCGAGATTGGCGTTGACGGGATTTGAGAGCAGAACTGAAAAGTCTTCGGTTGGTTCGCCGACGGTGTCGCCAATGACCAGCACGGTGATGGTTTGGTTTGTTTGTCCCGGCGGAAAGATCAGAACGCCGTTCGTGCTCACGTAGTCGCTGCCCGCGGTGGCACTGCCGTCCACCGTGGTAAAATTCACCGTCACATTTGTTGAGCTCGGCCGTGACAACTGGACCGAAAACACAACCGGGGTCAGACCGTTGTTGCGCTCAAATACAGACGCGTCTCCAATACTCACGGATGGAACGATGACAGTGGTAATCGATTCCGCGGAATTGTTTGCGCTGTCACTGTCCACTTCAGCGCGACCGATGGTGACGCGATTCGTGATTTGTCCCGTTGAGGGCGGAATGGTCACCACCTGAATCGTCGCCGCGCCGGTGCCAAGGCTGCCGAGCGTGCACTCAACGCGGCCGCCCACCAACGCACAACTGCCTTGTGAAGGAGTGGCAGAGACAAACGAAACAGAAGGGGGCAGAAAGTTCGTGACAGTGACCGCCGTTGCCGCAGCAGGTCCGGAATTCGTGACCGTAATGGTGTTGGTAAGAAAACCGCCAGCCAGCACCGGCTCGGGTTGGGCCGCAATCGATACTCCCAGATCGTTGGCGGCAAGGACGCTGAAGTTTGTGCTCGCGCCGCTGTGGCCGGAGGTGTCCGTGGCGACGAGATACATATTGTTAGCGGGTTGAAGCACGGTCACGTTGCCGGACCAGATACCATTGGTGAAAGCGGTGGTATTCGTCGGTGTGAGCGCAACCGGTTGGGCCACTTGCATACCGCTGGAGAATTGAATTTCGTCCCACCACGCTTGCGTGTTGTGGAAGTTATAGAGGTAAACGGAGTTCAAGTTCGAAACGGCGCCGCGAAACGGAATGTTGGCAATCGCCAATACATCGTTGGTGTAATAGTTGATTCGCTGCGTGGACCAATCGAGTGCCAGCGTGATCTTGTACCATTGCCCCGCTCGATAAGGAACAACGTAGCCGGCATCTGCAAACAGACCCATCGTCGCGCTGGGAGTCATGAAGAAAAAAACCGCGCTATCGGTGATGTTCGACTCAGACCCGGTTACGAAATAAGCGCCTGCCAGATTCGTGGCACTAGTTCGGACATGGAAGGTGATGACGGCGGGTTGGATGTTTGGCAGGGGATGGGAAATACCCCGGTAATGGTCATTGGAACCGCCAATCAGCGTAACGCTTCGCAAGCCCCCCGCCGCTGTGCCATTGGTCACGGCTCGAAGAAAAGGCCCGCCGTCATTATTCCAGTCAGCAATGCTGCCGTCTTCAAAGTTGTCGCCAAAGAGAACATTGATTCCTGCGCCCGTGAAACCCGCCAGATTTACCGGACCTGTGAAGTTCGTTACGGTTCTGTTCGCCTCATCCCGGGCCGTAATCGTAACCGGAAAGGGTTGGTTCAACACTTTGGGCGCACCAATGTCTGCGAATTCAAAATGATCCACACTGCGAGTGGTGAACCGCCAGATCGGTCCCGGCGTCGTCCCGGCGGCGCGGGCCACAATTTGCCAATAATAAGTCGTGTTGGGCAGCAACTGCGGAAGGTTCCAAGTGCTGCCAAATGTTGTGCCTAGTAATTGGGTAGGCACTGGGCTGGTGCCGAAATAGACATCGTTATTTAGACCGGCCGCTCCGTTTACCCATGACAGATTAGCATTGATGGAAACGCTTGTGGCAAAATCCGTCGGGTTCGGATTGGACGGCGCGGGCGGACTTTCATTGTCGAGCACCGTGATCACCGCCGAACCGCTGACAAGTCCCGGCGCGCTGGCGGTAATCGTGACGTTTTGCATCCCGTCCACAATCGCATCATCGACCAACGTGACGTTGAACACTCGATTGGATCGGCCTGCCAGGAGCGTTAGCGAAGCCGGCACCGTGAGTTCGGTCGTATCGCTCGACGTCAGCGTGATGGTCACGTTGGTGGCGAGCGTGCCAGACAACAGCACAGTACCCGCACTCGTGATTACCCCATTGGTTTCGTAAGCTGCCAAAACGGTCAGCGACACGACGAGGTTCATTGTTTCATTGTCCAACACTGAGATGGAGGCGAGGCGGTCGTTCCAGCCTTCGGCATGCGCGGTGACAATTGCCGTTTGCGAACCGTCGATCAGGCCATCGTCAACGATCGTCACATCGAAGGGTTTGTTGGTTTCGCCCGCTAGAAGAGTAACGGCCGGCGGAACGATGACCTCCGTGGTGTCGCTTGATGAAAGGGTAACTGTAAGGTTGGTCGAGAGCGGGCCTGGTATGCTGACAGAACCTCCGTTTGTCAGAACACCAACTCCCTCCGTTCCGCTGACGGGCACCGCTAAAAACAAATCCGCCGCTTCCGTTCTCGCCGCACAAAAAAGAAACAGGGCGGCCAGGATCCCTGTTCGGGCGGCGAGTAAAAGTCTTAACATAGGGCTCCTCGAAATTCCGAGAGTATCGATTGAGTTCAGTTTCTTCCACGTAGCCACAGCAGCAGGATGCCGCGCCCGGGGGTTATAAGGCCGAAATTGAATCATTGCGCGATGGATAGAAAGCCAAAAGAGCAACACGTTCGCGCGTAATGCCAGTTTGCGACTAAGGTTGGTCGGCCTCATACACGGGCTTGCCCGCAATGAAGGTCTTCAGGACTCGCGTGGCCGAGATTTTTTCTTCGGGACACTTCAGCAAATCAGTGTCGAGAATGGCAAAGTCTGCAAGCTTTCCTGGCTCGAGCGATCCCCGCGTTTCCTCGCAGAATAGCAGCCGCGCGTTGTTGATGGTGTACATCCGCAAAGCCTGCTCGCGGCCAAGTGATTCCTCGGGATGCAGCTTGCCGTCATACCAACGCGCCTTTCGCGTGATCGCCGTCTGCATGGCAAGAAATGGATTGTAAGGATTGATGGCGCGGAATGAGCCAATCTTTTGCATGTGATCCGAACCACCGCCAACCACAACTCCAGCTTTGGCCAGACTGCGCAGCGGTTGAAACCAGCGCAGGCGATCGTCGCCAAATTGTTTCGAAAGGGTTCGGGCATCGAGATAAAGCCACGCCGGCTGGATGTCCATCATGACGCCGAGGCGCGCGGCGGTCTGCACCGCTTCGCGAGATTGAAAATTTGCATGAGTAATGCAGGGCCGCGTTGAGCGGACCGGGAGTTCCTTGCTCAGATCGTCATAAACGTCGAGCAATGTCTGCACGGCGCCGTCACCGACAGAGTGGGCCGTGAATTGCAGGCCGCTCCCGACCGTGGTGCGAACCATTTCTCGCAAACGATTTTTTGGAATGAACAACACGCCACGATAGTCTGGATCTGTAATCGCGTAGATAGCGCTCACGCCCCATGGCTTCTGCATGTAGGCGCTGCCGGTCAGCATGCCGCCGTCGAGAAACGTTTTGATCCCGATGATGCGAAGCCACTCATCGTGTTCCTTGTGCAATGGGTCCGCGCCAATTTTGCGGATGCGTTCCTGGATTTTTTCCAAGTCACCGATCGATGGCACATCCTGCGAAACCGACACGCGCACACTGAGTTCCTTCCGCGCACGCAAATCTTTGTAGAGTTCAATGGCACTCACGCTGGCATCGCGGTCGCAAATCGTAGTCAGGCCCACGGAATTGTAATCGTGGAATAACTTGATCAGACGCTGACGTTTCTCTTCGTCCGTGGGCTCGCGCGCTGAGGACTTTGCGGGAACAAAACGAGAGCAGTTGCGCAGTATGCCGGTGGGCTCGCCAGTTGCGGGGTCTTTTTCTACAAACCCGGCGCCGCCATCGTTTACTTTGAAATCGCGGTCGATTCCGCTGAGTTTCAGCGCGAGTGAATTAAGCGAGGCATCGGGTCCCGTGCTAAACATCACCGGGTTCCGGGGCGCGGCGCCGTCGAGCTCTGCGCGGGTTGGATAACGTTGCTCTCGCAACCGCGTAATGAAAACTTGGCGCACTACGATCCAATCGCCTGGATTTGCCAGTTTCGCGCGTGCGGCGATGTAATCGAGCACGTCACGAATCGACTCCATCTCTGGAATGGGATGATCGAACTCAGTCATGCTCGCGCCAGTCGGGTGCGTATGGGAATCCATAAGGCCCGGAACAACCATTGAGCCTTTCAAGTCGAGCAACCGGGTTCGTGGCCCTTTGAGTTTCAGCACCTCGCGATCCTTGCCCGCTTGCACGATCCGACCTTCCCTCACTGCCATGGCTTGTTGAATGGAGAAACGGCTGTCCACAGTCACGACTTTGCAGTTGTAAATGATGAGATCCGGTTCTGCGGCGAGTGATTGTGCCGTCGAGAGAACTCCGAGAAGCAAATACAAGAATATCCGTACAAGGAAGCTCATGGATGAATCGTTCCTACGCCGAACAATTCTGGAAAGCAACTTCGGTTCGCGCGAAAGCATGCGGTGCGGTGTGTAATGGATATAAATCCGTTATGCCATTGAGGTGGACAATTGCCGCGATTCGCCATTCCCGGGCTTGGTTTGAGTCCAAATTAATTCGTCACCGCCCTGTCATTAACGTGCAATTGTGCTACACGTTCTAACAACAAGGGGGCCGGGAGCCGGCATTCGGAGGGATTATGAAAACTAAACCTGTTCTGTTGGCGAAGACCGCCAACATGTTCGCACTTCTGTTAACAATCAGTTTCTCGTTCCACCAGGCGAGGGCGGCTTGCTCTTTGACGCCGGAAAAGGCAACCAATACCGTGGGCCAAGTGCTTTCGGTGACTGCGCATGTGACGACAACGAACGGCGCGGACGCGGCGGGAGTAATCGTCAGTTTTGCCGTCATGTCGGGCCCGAACAGCGGCCATTCACAAAGCTCGTCCACGGCATCGAACGGAACTGTTGTTTTCAACTACACGGGGACAGGCGGAACAGGCACGGACGTCTTGCGAGCCACCGGAATAGTGGATAACGTCGCGTTCACTTGTCTCGCCACTCAAGTCTGGATCGCAGCCGTCACGCCTCCACCGACAATTACCTGTTCCGGAAATATTGTGACGAACGTCATCTCCGGCGACTGTTCTCGCGCGGTTGCCTTTACGGTCATGGCATCTGGCGATCCGATGCCGAGTGTTCGCCACCGAATCGGGAGCACAAACATTACTTCTCCGCACGTTTTCCCGGTCGGCACCACAACCGTCACGAGTACTGCGACCAATGCCAATGGAACGAACAGTTGCTCTTTCACAGTCACGGTCACTGAGTCGCAGCCGCCGGACATCACTTGCCCGGCTGATGTGTTTGCGACGGTGCTGCCGGGTGAGCCTGAGGCAGTCGTTGAATTTGAAATGCCGGTGGCGACGGACAATTGCGGAGAAGTAACACTCATTTGTAATCCTCCATCGGGCACGGTTTTCCCGGTCGGGATAACTCCGGTTCTCTGCACGGCGACCGACAGTTCCGGCAACACGAACACTTGCACCTTCAATGTCACAGTCGCCGAAGGTGTGCTCGAGGCGCACGATTTGGCAGTACTGCGTATCAAGGCCCTGAAACGCGTGACGTTGAACGGTGGTTTGCCCGTAACCAAGCGCGTTGTTGTCACCATTCAGAATCGCAGTTCGCACAGCGAGACGATTCTGGATTTGCCCCAACTCGATCAGTTGGTGTCGTTGAGCGTGCAATCCTTGAGCACTGACATTTGTCCCGATATTTTGGCGTCGCTCGTGCAGGGGCGGCCTCAGCGGCGGCTGCCATTTGTTCTCCGATCCAGGCGGACGATGAATGTTTATTACGACGTGACGTTCGATTGCGCCGTAAATCCTGCCAAAGGCCCTGGCCAGGAAGATTTCCGCTACGTTGCAATAGTCAATCATGCAGCCATCGACGGTGCGATTGACACGCATCCGGACTGTGATGTCTGTCCGCGTGCACCGCTGGGAATCGATCCAAACCCGAACGGGCGCATTCGCGACAGAGGTTGCGGGGCACCGATCGGGCGCGGTCTCTTCGGCAACGATGTGCTGACCGACATATTCGTCAGATAGCCAGCGACCCAATTACTCGCTTCAAAGCAAGAACGCCGCCTGTAGGGCGGCGCTGTCGCATTCGAAATCAGGCTGGGCGTTACTTGAGAAGTCCTGCCAGGACTGCCCCGGCTTCCTGACGGGGCGAAAGCGCCTTCCGCAGATCGTCCTGCGCCTTTTCCAAGGCAGTCTCCTTGGCTTTGCGCGTTTCGCGGAAGTGAGCGAGCTTGGCCTTCAGCTCGTCTGCCGCGGCTTTTTCTTCAATGGCTTTCTGCAAGGCTTCTCTTTCCGGATTCGACTGGCTGCGTGAGCGGTTGCTCGCCTGATCGCCGCCGTCTCCGCCACCACGGCGTCCGCCACCGCGGCCGAAGCTGCCCGCCATTCTCATTACGTCCCGTTGCGCGTCCATGACTTTGCCAACGAGCGGCTCAATTTTGCTCCAATCTTCATCACTCTTGACGCCGAGATAATCCTCCCGATAGCGCTTCAATTGATCCTCCCGGAACCGCGCAGCATCGAAAGTCCCCTGCGCCGACGCCATATTTGTCGAGAGAAAAACCATGACCGCGGACGCGGCCAGGACCAACAGACGTGTTTTGCTTTTCATCTTTATTTGGGTGTTCGTGTTCAAGACTGCTTTACTTTTGTCCGGGTTACAAACACCGGGTGGCAAAACCTTTATGTTTGTGGGGAGAAACCCGCAATCTTTTATGAGTTACTTCCGTCTCCGTTTGGTGCATGAATCCAACAACCCGGAACAGTATTGCCATGAAATTTGTCGCCGTCGTTTCTTTTTTTATTACCGCAATGGTTGGCTTCAGCGCCGAGAACAATCTGTCTGACACAAATGACGTTCAAGTTTGGCTCACCAACACGTTTCGTCCGTGGCTCAGGCGGTCCTATCCCGAGATTACCACGAAGTTCTATCCGGACTGGCTCCACGATCACCCGGCCGGGCTGGAGCCCACGCCATTCACGAATTGGTTGAGTGATGTTTTTTCGGACCTCGAAACGGAAATGTATCCGACCTGGCTGGAAAATATTTCGTCCGAACAACTCGGCACCAACATACCCGCCTGGTGGGCTTCGGTGAAAACCGGGAAGTATTCCGTTTCGCCAATTCCACAGCCGGTGCCGACGATTGTTCGCGGACCCTATCTGCAACTCGGCACCACAAACAGTATCGTCGTTCGATGGCGCACGGACCTTCCGACAACGAGCACGGTCTTCTATGGAAGTTCACCGACGCGACTGAGCAGAAACTCCCGCGCCAGTGGCACGCTCGCGGAGCATGCAGTGCTGCTCACGAATCTTTCGTCAGCGACAAAATACTTTTATGGGCTTGGACCGAACGATACTCCCCTGATGGTTCACGCCACCAACGGCATCGCGTTCGTCGGCAGCACCAACAGCAAAATCTACGTGAGTAAACCGGGAACGCGCGAACAGATTGCGATGGCTACGCGTGATACGTTCGTCTTCAGCCTGAACAGCGGACGATTCGTGGTCACCGATCCGGAGAAAAGTTTCACGGCTAATACGACCAATACCATCCTGGTCGTGAACACTCCCAACAACGCCGTCCTGTTGACCGCCAGTAACAATGCCATCCGAGTTGCTACTTCGAATCATGTCCGGTGGCTCGATAACATCCGTTCTGCCGAGAATTTCGTGGTGGGCACGACGAATGTGATTCACGCGGGTGGCGACGCGAATACGTTTTTCGTGACCCATCCACTCATTGGCAGCAATCAACCGACGCGCGTCTGGGTACTGGGTGATCCGGGCACACGCAAGAAAGCTGAACGCGAGGTGCGGGATGCTTACTACAAGTGGACAGGCAAACGGCACACGGACTTCTGGCTGATTCTCGGCGACATAGCTTACACCGCGGGCAAGGACTCAGAATATCAAGGCGCGGTGTTTCAGATGTACGATGCGATGTTGCGCAAATCCGTGCTGTGGCCGGCGCTGGGTAACCACGACGCGGGCAGTGCGAATTCACCCATCGAGCACGGTGTGTATTACGACATTTTCACGCTGCCGGCGCAGGCGCAGGCAGGTGGAGTTATGTCAGGCACGGAAGCTTATTACTCATTTGATTACGCAAACATCCATGTCGTTTGCATCGATTCTAGCGACAGTAGCTGGGGTAAAAGCGGGCTGATGTTGAAATGGCTTCAGGCCGATCTCGAAGCAAACAAACAGGACTGGCTCATCGCCTATTGTCACCACCCGCCTTATACCAAGGGCAGCCATGATTCAGACAACGACCGAGACAGCGACGCGCGAATGCGGATGATGCGCGAACGGGTTTTGCCAATCCTGGAGGATTATGGATTGGACCTCATGCTGTGCGGTCACAGCCACGCCTATGAGCGTTCGTATTTGACCGATGGATTTTATGGTCTCTCCACGACGTTGAACGAAAAGGTGCATTTCAAAAGCATGAAAGACGGGCGGAAGGAAGGCACCGGCATTTACACGAAAGCATCGCGAGGTCCTGTTCCGCACGAAGGCGCGGTTTATGTCGTGGCCGGATCGTCCGGTCAAATCAGTGGAGGCAGGTTAAACCATTCCGTCGCTGCCTTGTCGCTCAATGTTCTTGGCTCGCTTGTGCTCGACTTCGATGGGCAACGAATGGACGCCACTTTCATCGATGACAAGGCAGTGGTGCGCGATTATTTCACGATCGTGAAAGGCGTCGAGTCGGGTGGCCTTGAGGCCTCGCGTTGAACCCGCGGATTTTGATTCACGTTGCTTGGCAGAGCAGCGGTGTCCTCAATCGCGTCGCAGTTAGAGTGGAGAATAACGCATGAAAACCACGAACCGCCGTGACTTTATTCAGCAAACGACGTTTGCGGCCGTCGCAGTGAGCGTAGCGCCGTCCCTCCACCCTGCGGACGCTAACAACAGACTGATGGTGGGATTGATCGGCCCCGGCGGGATGGAGATGAACCACTTGCGGGTAATTGTTACTTACAAGAACGCTCGCCGCGGATTCCGAAGCCGGCCACCTCTCCGCTGCTCTGGCACACCTCGCAAACATTGTCACGAAGCTGGACGCACGTTGAAGTTTGATCCGGTGAAGGATGAGTTCATCAACGATGACGAAGCGAACAGGCTCGTCCGCCGAACGTATCGCGAGAATCACCGGGCTGCGCCCCAAAATGTCTAAGGCGCGGCTAACGCGTCATTGCGCATCTCGAAGCTCACGCAAAATAATCTTTTCGATGGTGTAGTGCGAAATCATGTGGCTCGGCGCCGTTTCGTCGATTTCCAAACGAAACGACCCTTGGCCGGTTTCTTTCAATGCCCTTTGCACACGCTGCTCATAATTCCGCATCGCGTCCGTGTAAGCCATGCCGACTGACTTTGCATCATGCTGTGCTTGACCGAAGCAACAATCGTCGCGCTGCACCAGAATCTGCACCTGTTTCCTTCCGCGCCCGTGCGAACCCAAAATGTAAAGGTCGGGATAACCCGCAATGTTGTAGAAAGACCGCTCGAATTGTTCGCGGTCTCCCACCGAACCGCCACTGCGTAAATACAGCGGAATTGTCCCAGCGATTGGCAGGCTGCACTGGATGGTTGGATCGATGGCCGCATAAACCGTGGTGGTCCAGCCGCCGCCGGAAAGTCCGGTCATATGAAACGCTTTGTATTTCGGGAAACGTCCGTCGCCGCTGCGGTTCTTGAGGTAGTTCAAACTGATGGCAGTTGGCTCGAGAAAATATCTCAGGGCGCTCCCGGTGACGTTGGTTTGAAACAATGCATCATGTCTGCCAGTGCAATCACCCGGCCGCATGTGAGGCATGAACACTCCGAGCACGCCATAACCTTCGCGCAACAAGGCCGCGATCGTCCGCTGCAAGCCGAAGCCTTTGTCCTCTGCGCCAGAATCATCGTCGAGTGTGCAGGCGTGGCCATGATGCACGACGACGAGGTCGCGCTTCGGTCGTTCGGGAATAAAATGGTAGGCGATTCCTTCCAACTTCGGCGCCATACCGATGCGGAATTCATCCACTCGAGACAGATGTCCGAGTTGCTTGACCGGACTGGGCACATTCGTGGATACAGTTGGGAATTGACGATCCGGAAATCCGTCAGCGCCCCAAATGTATTGAATCAGTTTTTGGCGCGTTTCCGCGACATCGGCCGCCGAATGGATTCTTATCGCGCGATCATCGAGCAACTGTGCTGACCACCCTCCGCTTCCGGACAGCACAGCGAGGGAGAGCAGCAATACGTGAAAGTTGAAAGATTTGTGCCGTAACATTCGCGGGCACTTTATCGGCAACTCGCGTAACTGCGATCCCGAAGTCGTGAATTGAATTCCTGAATTCCTCGCTGGCCAGCCTGAGACGGCGGCGCAACACTTTTGCCGTGCAACAGCCAGGTCTGACCGCATTGTTGTTCGTCGTTATTGCCGGTGTCGGCGAACGCTCCGTCTTCTCCGCAGATTTTCAGTTTCGCCATCACTTCATCAGTCGCGAGTTGCCAATCAATGAACGGAACGTCGGCGACTATGGCCTGACCGCGCTCGTGGATGTCGATCGGGACAACGATTTGGATTTTATTCTCGGTGGACGCCCATTCAAGCCGAGCCAGCTTTACTGGTTTGAATTCGAGGGTCCAGATCGGTGGGTGCAACACGTTGTGGGCAGTGATTTCTTGTCGGACGTTGGCTTGGCGCCGCTCGACGTGGACCGCGACGGATTCGTTGACTTCGTTTGCAGCGGGGTCTGGTATCGCAACACCGGAAAACCGCGTAACGAGCAATTTGAACGAATCATGTTCGATGAGAACGCCGCTGGTGCACACGACATCTTGACCGGAGACATCGATCGCGACGGCAAGACGGACGTTGTGATGATGGGCGACGAACGCACGAAGCTTAATTCGCTCTCGTGGTACTCGATTCCGGAAGATCCGAAGCAGCCGTGGAAGCGCCGCGTCATAGGGCCGCCTGTGCATGGCGCGATTACGCCGAGTGGCCTCGCCGATCTCGACGGCGATGGCGATCTTGATGTCGTGCGTGCGGATACGTGGTTCGAGAACGCTGACGGCAAAGGCGAGCGTTGGGCTGCACACCAGAACATTCCGATGGGCCGAAAAGGGCCGTTTGGCATCTGCGTGCGCACGGCCATCGTCGATATGGATGGCGACGGCAAAGCGGAGGTGGTTATCGGCGACGCGGACATCACCGATTCAAAAGTTGCCGTGCTGAAGAATGCGGACGGCAAGGGCGGTCGTTGGGAAAAGATTTCACTTCCGCAAAGTTTCACTTATGGCTCGCTGCATGCGCTCGCCGTCGCGGACATGAACGGAGATGGCAGGCCGGACATTGTTGCGAACGAGCAGGAGGAACTGCTTCCCGCCGGGCGTGAGAACCCGCGCTGGATCGTCTGGGAAAATTTGGGCGGGCTGAAGTTTCGCGAACACATTGTCCTCGACGCGAACCTCGGGGGTCATGAATTGCAGATAGGCGATGTGGACCGGGACGGGGACATCGACATTTGCTCAAAGCCGTGGGGACCGCGCGCATGGAATGGCAATGGCGGAAAGATGCATGTCGATTTTCTGGAGAACCTGCTGAAGCCATAGTTTCGGCGTTCGAGTGCAGAGAGAAAGCACTTGAGCCAAGCGTGCCGTCGCGAGAAGGTTGGACATCACCAAACCAGTTCTCGGAATGACTATGCACACGCTTCAGCAGGCAATAGATCGACGGCGCTTCATCAAACTGGCCGCGGCTTCGACCGCAGCAAGCGCGGTTTGGAAACCATGGGAAGCCCTTGCAGCAAAGAAGCTCGAACCATTGCCGCCTGGCATCAAAGTGTCGCTCCAGATTTCCACCGACGTTACGGACGAAGATCTCAAGTTTGCGCAACAGCTCGGCGTGAACTACGTGAACATTCCCACCGGCGGACGCCGCTCGACTTTGGAAACGTACATCAAGTTGAAGAAGAAAGTGGAAGCCGCCGGGTTGAAAGTCTGGAACATCGGCAACAGCAACGTGCACAACATGCAGGAGGTGACGTTGAATCTGCCGGGCCGCGACAAAAAGATTGAGGAATACAAAACTTTTCTCCGCAATCTCGCCACGGCCGGCATTTTCTACACAACTTACGCGCACATGGGGAACGGCATCTGGAGCAGCGAACGCGAAACCACTCGTGGCGGGGCATCAGCCCGCGCCTTCGATATGGACAAAAAACCAATCGGGCGCTGGGGCGGCAAGGAATTCAAAGGCCCGCTCACGCACGGCCGGAAATACACGAACGAAGAGCTTTGGGAGAATTACACCTACTTCATCAAGCAAGTCGTGCCGGTCGCGGAGGAAGTGGGCATGCGCATCGGCATTCACCCGGACGATCCGCCGGTGCCGGAATTGGGTGGTGTACCGCGTTGCATCTTCGGGAACTTCGACGGCTACATGCGCGCGCTGGAAATCGCCAATAGTCCCAACATCGGCGTCTGCCTTTGCGCGGGCACGTGGATGGAAGGCGGCGAGCACATGGGGAAGAATGTCTTCGAAGCCGCGCGCGCCTTCACCAAAATGGACAAGCTCTGGAAAATTCACTTCCGCAACGTCAGCGGCCCCATCCCTCGTTTCGTGGAGACCTTCGTGGACAATGGTTACACCGACATGCTCAAGCTCATGAAGACACTTTACGAAGTGGACTTCCGCGGCGCCGTGATCGCGGATCACGTTCCGACCATGGTCGATGGCCCGCGAGTCGGCTGGGCCTACAGCATTGGCTACATCAAGGCTCTGCTCGCGGCGGTGAGTGCTGAAAAAGGATAAAGAAAACGAGGAGTAATTCTGTAGCGGCGGTCACTACCGCTGAGGTCCGCTACGAGTTCACTCTGCCAGCGTACTCCGCGATTTGTTTGCGTGACGCCTGCAAGCGCCAGGCGCCTTCAATCATCGGGCCCAGCAGTTCCCGGTTCACCGCCAGCAAATTCACGAGCACCGCCGGATAATTGCGATAATGGTCCGTGACCGAAAACATGTCCGGATTCTCCCGGATCAACGCCGCTCTTTTCTCCCTGGGAAATCTGACGACCAACGTCTCGCCATCTTCCCAAAGCCGCAGCATCAACCTGCGCCGCACATAAAAGGCCGGCGTGCCGTGACAAACTCCTTCCTGCACCCCGGGCAGCGCCAGGGCCATTCTCCGCACCAGTTCAATCGTCGCTGCCATAGAAATGCTTTTCCTTCAGCGCGGTCGTCAGTTGAACGGTCAAATCGACCTCCGATGCGGGACTGCTTTTCACGGGATCTCCAGCCGCCGAAACTCGCCTGCTCGAATTGCAGCAATGGCAGAACGAGCCACGTCTGCTGCGGCTTCAATTCGCCGAAGCTTGTTCGTGGAGAGTTCGATGATCGCGATGCGTCGGCCTGCGAGGTTCTGCTGATAACGAATTCCCTGGTCAGAGGTGATGAAGAGGTCGAACTCACCTTCTGCGAGCCGGAGCAAGTCGCCGTTCTTGATTCCGCCCCAGCCGTGGCGTTGGGCGGTCGTGCAGTTGTGGCCGGTCAGCAATTTGTGCATCGGCCAGGGCACGCACTCGTCCAGCAGGATGTTCATGCCGGCGCGAGCAACGCCGCTTCGGAACGCTCCAACACGCGGCGCGCCATCTCACGCGTCACGGACGGAAAGCATTCCAGAAATTCTTCCAGCGAGTAATTGTCCTCCAGGTATTCGAAGAGCGTCTTCACCGGAACGCGCGTGCCTTTGAAAACGGGCGTGCCGCCCAGGATGTCCGGGTCCACCGTAATCAAGTCCATCGCGTTCATGGCGGGAATTTACTCAGTTTGTGGCGCCCAGTAAATGCGGAGTTCGCGCGCGCGGCCGCGCCGCCCAAAATGCCGCCGGACGGTCAACTTCGCCGAACGGGACAAACAGGAATGAATTCCGAGTGTGGAACCTGCGAACGTTGCTGCTGCGGCACGCCATCCAGAAAGTGGAACAGGTTTGCGACATCGGGGCGGAGGCGCTTCGCTCTAACGCTTGAACGCCGCGATGGCACGCGGCACTATCAGCCACATGGCAAGTTGCACAGCGCCGGTCTATGGCCATCGCACAGCAAGCGCCGCAGAAGCCTGCCCCGCATGTCGTGGGCGCCGGCGCGGATACGCATCGTATTCTTATCCGTCCAGTTCTTATCCGTCCTACTCCCCGCCGCAGAGCCCCGGCGGCAGCGGGAGTAGCGGCGGCGGGTCTGGCAGAACCGTAAAGCCAAGATGGTCGAGGCCCGGGTCAGTGCTTCTCTACACGCCTGCGGAAGTTAAGGCGCTGACGCCGGTCCGCGAGAGCGCCGAGAAGCGAGCGACTCTGCCTGACCTTCGAGACGTTTTTCTGTGCCACGCGTGGGATGACCGGCAGGGGCCGCCAAGGAGTTGCACGATCAACTCGAGTCACGCGGTGTTAAAGTCTGGTTCAGCGAAAAGGACGTTGGCCTCGGCACACCGTTGCTGCGCGCGATCGACAAGGGCTTGGCAAACTCTCGGATTGGAATCGTACTCGTGACTCCTGCGCTGCTGCGCCGTCTGCCAAACGAGGGAATTGCCGACAAAGAACTCTCAGCGCTCCTCGCGCGTGACCAACTCGTTCCTGTCGTTCACGAAACGACGTATGAGGCTCTACGCGAAGTCGGCCCCCTGCTGGCCTCCCGAACCGGCCTGAGCACAGCAGAAGAGCCGATGGCAGACGTTGCCGCCAAGCTAGCCGAGCTAGTCGCCCGGTAGGCCGACGCCGCGCCGCCAAATGCCGCCGGACGGTCAACTTCGCCGAACGGGAGAAACAGGAATAAATTCGAGTGTGAAACTGCGCTCTTAGCTTCTCAACTTCGAGCAAGTTTTGGTTTTTGGCTTGGAGCCCTGCCACTCTTCTTCGGCTTGGCTCCATTGTAGATCTCTTCCTCGCTGTATCCACCCAGCCCGCCAAGTTCGAGAATCGCTTTTCTGATCGCGTTGTGCTGCTGCTCCGCGAAGCCCAGATATTTTTTCAAGGCGTTCAATCTCACGATGTCGACACGATACCATGCGCGATCATAGTTTGCGCTCTTGTAGCCAACGTACATCGGTGCCATGTCCACTTCGCTGACGACTAGCTTTCCATCTGAATCGACCTCTGCCGTCAGTAACTCGCCATCCAAAACAACGACGGGCCGAATGAAATCTAGGGACGTTGGTTTCACGGAGATATCACGAGCCACAGCTGGCTGTCGCTTTCGCCATGACTTTGTTTCTGCGTAGAAATGTTCCGCTGCTTTTACGACTGACAGCATCGCATTGTACGGACGCGAAGTTTCAGCTGGCTGCTTGAAACTCTCGTGAACGCCGTAGCCAATCCAATGCTGTCCTTTGCAGAAGGAATTCTCGTATACACGCCAACTAAAGTTCTTATCCCATTCAGCAGGCAAGTTGCAGTACGTAACCAAATCTTTCTCCCATCGCAGCACATCGCGAATGACGTCACGTCTCTCCTTGAACACAACCCACGGTTTGCCTCCCTCTGACTTTTTAACTTCGATAATCAGATGCCATACCGTGTGGGTATGCTTCGTCCGTGAAACTCGATCGCCGCATGGCATGAATGCGTAGATATCGACCTGACGCAGCTTTCGCTCATCGAGGTCGAAATACCCCATCGTTCCAGTGCAATCCCAGTGGCCAGAAAATGAGCAGATGATTCGGCGGGCCTCGAATTCGGACGGAAACCCAGTCTTTTCCAAGTCTGCGGTTACCTTCTTCTCAAAGTCAGGTGACATTGGTGTGGCTTCTAAAATTCACGCCTTCGCGTAAACCTCTGCGCCCTTCTCCACGAACTCCTTCGACGTTTCTTCCATGCCGCGTTTGAGGGCTTCTTCCTCGCTCACGCCTTGTTTGGCGGCGTATTTGCGGACGTCTTCGGTGATCTTCATTTGCCGTGTGGATGCGCCGGCGGCAGTCGCGGGCGGCGGGGGAAGGTTTTCGCCAGTCGGATGAGTTGCGCCACTTTGCGGATCTTTTCTGCAAACGGTTCGCGGGCGAGTTTTTGGCGCATCTCCGGTTTCATGTAGTCGGCAGTTTCAGTTTATGCCGCTGCAACAGGTCTGCCAAATACGTTTTGTCGAGGTCGGCCAGCTGGAGCAGTTGCTCGATGCGCGCCTTGTCTTTGGCCCGCCCCACGGTGGCGGCGATGGCGACAATATGTTCAGCACGGAAAACCTTGGCGGGCACGCCTTCGTAATCAATTCGCTCGGCGGCGCGCACGGCTTCCTCGGTCAAACCGCTGGCGGCGAGGAATTGAACGGGAAATCCTCGGATAAGCAGATGCTCGCGTTCGACCTGCCAGCCTTGCGATTGCAGATGCGCGTAGATGGCGGGGATGCCGGCGGTCAAACCCTTGTCCTTCGGGATGAAAAAAATGTCCGCGTCATAGGTGGTGAATGGTTCGACGTAGTAGATGGCCGCGAGCGCGCCGCCGAGCGCCCAGTCTTCAATCAATCCCGCCGCGACCAATCCATTCGCCGCGCGAAAAACCTCGGCCAACGGCAAATTGTCGGATGGCTCATTGATCGCCATGACGGAGGAATACCAGTTTCACGCCTTCGCGTAAACCTCCGCACCACCACGAATCAGATTGACGCCAGCACTTTCTCCAAAAACTGCCGGTTGGCGCGGGCGTTGGCGGTCGTCTCCTCGGCGGTGGCGCCGACTTTGACGCCTTCGACCATGATGGGGGCGTTGAAGCCAGCGCTCTTCAGCTTCGCGAACACGGCTTTGAAATCCACTTTGCCGGTGCCGATTGCGTCATCACATCGGCCTTTGGCGCCGCGCAATCCTTCGCGCAAAAGCCAGTCACGTGTTTCGCGATCGGCTCCAACTCGGCCAGCGGGTCCTTGCCGGTGTAGTAGATGATGTTGCCGGCGTCGTACCAGATTTTGAAGTTCGCGTGCGCGACTTTTCCCACGCAGCGCAAAATTTCCTCCGATGCCCCGCTGCCGCCGCCGTGCGGTTTCATGACGAGCTTGATGCCGCGCTTGTCCGTCTGCGCGGCGGCATCGGCCATGAGGCGATAGAAATTCTCGTAGTGCTCCGGCTTGTCCACGCCGAACGTGAGCATGAATTTCAATTCCAGCCGCGCCGCGTTTTCCATCTGCTTGCGAAGGTCGGCGATGTTGTCTGCGAGCACGCCGTCGGGTTTGAAGCGGATGGCCGTCATGTTCGCAGTCAGCCCGCGCTGCGCGATGCGCTTCTTCAAACCGTCCAGATATTCCGGCGTCGCCTCAGACGAGGTGAACGCTTCTCCTTTCTGTCCTGTCAGCAAACCGGTGAGTTTGTAGCCCGCATCGCGAATCCCATCGAGCGCTTCGTCGTAGGTCCACTTCGTCCACGGGCGATTGAAACAGCCGATGGGCCATTTTGGTTTTCCAGAAACAGTGGCGCAGGATAATGGCAACGCAGCGAGCGATGTTGTGGCCACAGTCGTCGTGCGAAGGAATAGTCGGCGGTTCATGGGCGGAATTGTTTTCCTTTGCCATGCACCCGGCAAGGTGTTTCCCCGCATAGAGATTGGTCAACGCAGGTGAAGTCTCGCTTTCGGCATCTTCAATCCACAAAATACTCACCGGAAGTCAAAAGAATGTTTTTCACACGCATCAAAATTGGTTGGCGCCCGGTCGCCGCTTTGGTTTTTGCCGTCCTTTATCACGCAGTAGAAACGCCGGCGCAGAATTCGGCCACGGACCCAGCGCGTCAGCTTCGGGAGTATCGTGACTTCGCGATGGGTCGAGATGGAAATGCAGAGCGTGGTCGTGAACTCTTCAACAACGATCAGCGCCTGGCGTGCGCCAAATGCCATTCAGTGGATGGCAGCAGTGCCAAAGCCGGGCCCGATCTGCTGGCAGTCGGCGACAAATTTCCGCGGCGCGAATTGATCCATGCTGTGTTGGAACCTTCGGCGGAAATTGCTATCGGCTACGGTACCACTCTCGTGGAGACAAGGTCGGGTGATGAGTTCGGGGGCATCGTGAAACAATCCACCGCCGACGCGCTGGAACTGATCGGCGCAGATGGCAAAACTGTTCGCATTTCCGTGCGCGATATTAGAGAGCAACGCGGCAGCACCGTGTCGTTAATGCCGGAAGGATTACATGCGGGGCTGTCACGGCAGGAGTTTGCCGACGTGATCGAATATCTCGTTACGCTCAAGCAGCCGGAAAATACGCTCACGAGCAATCGCGGCATGCCCACAGCGATTCCCGGACTCGCAAGACCGATCTCGATACGACCTTTCTTCGCCGAACAGATGCGGTTTCCGCACGCTTTTGTGCAAAAGCCCGGCGACGTGCGTTATGGGCTGGTTTGGTTCGGACAACTGCCCGAGTTTAGCAACACGTTCGTGGCTGTTCATCAAACCGGGAAGATTTGGTTGTTGGGAAAGAATGGAACGAACGAGACAAAGACTCTGTTCGGCGACATCGGGAAGGAAATCTTCAACGAGCGCGGGCCCAATGGCCTGCTCGGCGTCGCTTTTCATCCGAAATTCCGCGAGAACCGAAGGTATTTTCTCAAGCATCAGGTTTTCGAAGGCGACAAGATCGTCACGACAGTTGTCGAACGCAGGGCTTCAAAAGATTTCCGGACGGACTCTGGCCAACCGTCGCGCCGAATTTGGGAAGTGGCCGCTACGACCCAGGATCACACCGGCGGCTGCATTGGCTTCGGGCCGGATGGTTTTCTCTATATTGCGATGGGTGACGCAGGACCGCAGCAAGACCCACAAGGCCACGGTCAGGATTTGACCACGCATCTCGGCAAGATTTTGCGCATCGATGTGGACCATGCCGACGCCGGTTTGCCTTACGCGATTCCCGCCGACAATCCGTTTCGTAATCGGAGCGGCGTGCGGCCGGAAATCTGGGCTTATGGTTTTCGCGAACCGTGGCGCTTCAGCTTCGATTCGCTCACGGGTGAGTTGTGGGTTGGCGATGTAGGGCAGGATCGGGTTGAGGAGGTCGCCATCGTGCGTCGTAGCGAGAATCACGGGTGGAACGTTTACGAAGGCTTTGAGCCTTTCTCGAATCGCTATCGGAAGGAAGGCAGGACCTATACGCCACCTGTATTCGCCTATCGCCGCAAGTTCGGCAATTCGATTACGGGCGGCTACGTTTACCGCGGCGACAAGCGCTCGTCGTTTTACGGCGTGTACTTCTGCGGTGATTACACCTCGCATCGGATCTTCGGTCTTAAGCAACAGGGTCGTGTCTTGGAAGTTGTCCGCCAGATCGGCACAGCGCCGCAGAATATCGCGTCCTTCGCGCAAGATGAGCGCGGAGAAATCTATCTCGTCGGTTACGAAGGGATGGTTTACCAACTCGACCTGACCGAAACGAACTTTGATGAAGAGATGAAAACCAGTTCGATCAATCCATGAAACCGAAAACGATTCTCATCGCCAGTATCTGCGCACTCGCGAGCGTCACACATGCGCAGCAGGACTTTTCCAAAGTCGAAGTCAAAGCCACGCATGTTGCCGGAAACGTTTACATGCTCACCGGTTCCGGCGGCAATATTGGCGTCTCCGTCGGGTTGGATGGAATTCTCATTGTGGATGACCAGTTCGCACCGTTGGCGGAGAAAATTGAAGCCGCCCTCAAGCAACTCAGTCCGGGCAAGCTGAAGTTCGTACTTAACACGCATTATCACGGCGATCACACGGGCGGGAACAAACACTTCGGCCAGCAGGCGCATATCATCGCACATACGAACGTCCGCAAGCGTTTGGGTGGCAAAGCGGGCGACTCGAAACCGGAACTGCCGGTCATTACATTCGATGACTCTCTTTCGGTCTGGTTCAATGGCGAGGAAATCAAACTCGCCCATGTGCCGCCAGCGCACACCGACAGTGACAGTATTGTTTATTTTACGGACGCGAACGTGATCCATTTCGGCGACACGTTTTTCTCCGGGCGTTTTCCAAACATCGATTTGGGCGGTGGCGGCGATGTGCGCGGTTATATCCGCAATGTCGGTGAAGCAGTGAACAAAACTCCGCCGGATGCGAAACTCATTCCGGGCCATGGACCGCTAAGCACTGTGAAGGAACTAAAGGAGTTTCACGAGATGCTCGTGGAGACCAGCGGCATCGTCGAGAAAGCAATCGCCTCTGGAAAGACACTTGAACAAGTGAAGGCCGACGGGCTGCCGGCAAAATGGAAAAGTTGGGAAGCGCCCACTCTTAAAACCGATCGCTGGCTGGAGATTCTTTACCGCGGGCTGAAGGCGAAGTAGTCAGACCTGTTAAAACTGCCAGTTGGCCTTCATGAAGCGCCGTTAGAAACTGGCTATATGAAAAAATATGTATTTGTCGCCCTCCTCGGCCTCTTGCTTTCAGCACCATGCCGGGCGCAGGAAGGGAGTGTCATGGCCACCACGGCGGACTTGTTCGTCTGGCGTCCGGTCACCCTTGCCGTGACCATCACCGGTGGGGCGCTCTGGCTGGTTAGCCTGCCCGTCACCTTGCCGTCCAAATCCCACGGCAGAGCGTTGGATGTAATGGTCAAAACCCCATACGAATGGACATTTGTCCGTCCTTTGGTTGACGTTCCGGAGTAAGCCGCGGTGCAGGGTTAGCTCAGGCGCGGTCACCACGCGGATCGAATGCGTCGCGCAAACCGTCTCCGAGAAAATTCAGCGCGAGTAATGTGCTGATGAGCATCAGGCAGGGAAAGACGAGTAGCCACCAGTAGATGCGAATAGGGTTGAGTTGCCGTGCGCCTTCAGCAATGAGCGAGCCCCAACTCGCCATCGGCGGCTGAATTCCCAGCCCAAGATAACTCAGGAACGACTCATAAAGAATGACTGAAGGAACGGTCAGTGTCAGATAAACGATGATGACTCCCATCGTGTTCGGAAGGATGTGCTGAAACAAAATCCGGCTGTGGCTGGCGCCGAGCGACCGGCTGGCCATCACGAATTGCCGCTCGCGGAGCGATAGCACCTGGCCGCGAACAATCCGTGCCATCGTTAGCCATGAAACAGCCCCGAGACCGACGAAGAGAAAGAGCAGTCGGACTGATACACCAAAGGCTGTGCCGCCCGCAAAGTTCTTCACGATGTCTTCAAGCGACGTAATCAATACGATCACGAAGACGATGGAGGGCAGGGCGTACAGGATATCCACGAAGCGCATCATGAATTCGTCGGTGCGGCCTCCAACGTATCCTGAAATAGATCCCCAAAGGACGCCGATGACCAGACTGACCGCTGTTCCGACAGCGCCGACCAGCAACGACACCCGCGCACCGGCCAATGTTCGGGCGAGTAAGTCGCGCCCGTGCACGTCGGTGCCAAACCAGTGTTCGCTGTTGGGCTTTTGAAATTGTGCGTCACTGATTTTGTTCGGTTCCAACGGAGAGAGCCACGGCGCGAGCAACACAATCGCAACAAGCACAGCCACAAAGCATAGCGAAATGACCGCGAGCTTGTTTCGTGTAAAACGCCGCCACGCGCGCTGGCCCGGACTGAGATGCTTGCGCTCGACGGAAGTTCCCGCCGCGTTCCCTGATGTTGTCGTTTCTACCTCGCGGTCAATCATAACGCACCCGCGGGTCAAGAAGACTGTAACTGAAATCGACGACCAGATTTAGCACCAGCAGGAGCACAGCATAAAGAATCACGAGGCCAACGGTCATCGGATGATCGCGGTTCAACATGCTGTTGACCATGAACACGCCGATGCCGGGAATTTGAAATGCTGCTTCGACAACAAAGGATCCGGTGAGTAAATCCGCGAGTAACGGGCCTGAATAGGAAACGACGGGAAGCACAGCGAGACGGAACGCGTGCTTCCACAAAACCTTTGCTTCAGACAGCCCTTTCGCGCGTGCAGTTGTGATGAACTCAGACTGCAAAACGTTGAGCAATCCTTCACGCATCAGCCGGGCGACTTTACCGGAATAAAAAAGTCCCAAGGCGATCATCGGCAGCACCGCGTGCCACGGCGTGCCCCAAAGTGCGGGTGGAAACCACTGCCATTTGATTGCGAACAACATGATGAGCACGGGCGCGACCACCAAGGCAGGGATGCAGACAACCAGAACTGCAAGCATGCTTCCAATGTAATCGCCCACTTGTCCCCGCCGCATCGCTGTGTAAACGCCCAGCGGAATTCCAACGCACTGCACGAAGACAAACGCCAACAAGCCCAACGTCAGGGACACTGGCAGCGCCTGCGCGATGATGTCGTTTACGGAATGGTCGCGGTATTTGTAGGAAGGCCCGAAGTCGCCAACCAACAAACCGCCTTGCACGCGATGAAGTTTTCCTGTGGCGGCGTCTCGTTCCCACAATAACCCCAGGTAGCGCAGATATTGTTTCCAGGTTGGTTCGTTGAGATGGTACTTGGCTTCGATGTTCTTCCTGATCGCCTCTGAAGCGGGCGCGCGCTCCTGATCGAAGGGACCGCCGGGCGCGAGTTTCAGCAGGAGAAACGCGAGAAAGCTGATCAGCAACAGTAGCGGGATGACGAAGGCGATGCGTTTCAGGAAGTACATGCTCAATCCAACGGCACGCAGTCAACCTCCAGAGACTTTCCCTCCGTCGCGTTGGTCCAGCTTGGCTCTCTGTCTTGAAGTTCTAACATTCGCTGCTCCGCTTTTCCTTCGAATGGCCCTGATCGGATGTTCATCCACGAGATTGCCGTGAATGCCTTCCCATTTGTTGTCATCGAAGTAAATTTGTCCTCGATAGATGTAGACAGGCAGGATGGGCGCTTCTTCGCGCACGAGCAGGGTTTCGGCTTCCTGCAACAGGCTTTCGCGGACCTTCGGATCGCCCTCCTGATTTGCGTTGGCTATCAGGGCGTCGTATCGCGGGTTCGACCAACCCGTGCGGTTGTTGCCGTTATTGCTCGTGAACAGTTCAAGGAACGTGTTCGGATCTTTGTAGTCGCCCACCCAACTGCCGCGTGAGAGATCGTAATTTGTCTTCGACTGCAAATCCAAGTAGACCTTCCATTCGGCCTGTTGCAATTCGACATCGACGCCAAGTTCGTTGCGCCACATAGCTTGAAGTTCCACCGCTACGCGCTCGTTCCCAGGCGTCGTGTGGAACAAGTACTGCAACCGGGGAAAACCTTTGCCCTTGGGATAGCCGGCTTGTTCGAGCAATTTCCGCGCGGCAGCGGGATCGTAAGGCAAACCTTCCGGCGGACGGTAATGTTCGATTCCCGGCGGAGTCAGTTGGGTCGCGATGCGTTCGCCGCCACGGGTAATTCGCTCCACGATGCGTTTCTTGTCCACCGCCTGAACGAACGCCCTGCGGACGAGCGGATTCGTCAACGGGCCGCGTGTCACGTTGAAGCGCATGAATTCAGTGGCGAGAAAATCGAAGCCATGGAAGTCGGGCCCCTTCATCAGCACGTCGATCAACTCGATGGGTACGAGAAACTTGTCCCAAATCACGTCGGCATAACCGGTCCTGTAAAGGTTCATCGCGGTCATCGGTGAGCTGCAGGAAACAAAATCCACGGTTTCCAGCGCGACGTTCGCCGCGTCCCAATAATGCGGGTTTCTGCGAACGCGGATGCGATCGCTCAATCGCTGGAATTCCAACTTATACGCGCCGCTGCACGGGAAATGAGGTTCATGCAACCATTTGTCCCCATGCTCCTCGATGAAGTGTTTTGGAACGGCCGCGAACGGGTGGATGGAGCAAAGTTGAAGAAAAAATGGGGTTGGGTTTTTCAGTTGCACTTCAAAAGTGCGGGCGTCCAGCGCCTTCGCTCCTATTTGTGTCGGGTCTGTGATCTGGCCCAGGTAGAATTCTTCGGCATTTCGGATGTAGAAGAGCTGGTTTGCATAATCCGCTGCCATTTGCGGAGACAGGACACGGCGCCACGAGAAAACGAAATCCTCGGCCGTGATGCGTTCTCCGGTTGACCACAGCCCGTTGCTCCGGAGATGAAACGTATAGACCTTCCCGTCCGGAGAAATGTCCCAACGCTCGGCAATCGCTGGCTCGGGATCGCTGTTCACCGGATGAAATCTTGTGAGTCCCTCAAAAAGCGAGAGGACCACGCGCATGTCCGCCTGACCGGTAACGATATGAGGGTCCAGCGACTGGGGGTCTGGACCATTAAGAATAGTGAGGTCTGCCTTCGGCGTGCGGGCGGTGCAACCAACCACCAAAAGAGTGAGGAGGAAAAAACGAAACGCTCTCTTTCTACGAAAGAGAGCGTTCGCCAAACACTTCATTAGCCGCTTACTTATTCGTCGGCGCGGCCGCATTCGCCGGCGGCACCACTGGTGTCGCCTGGGCCGGCGGATTGCCCGCGTTCGCCGCCGGGACATTGGGCAGTTGTATGGCGGGCGCCGGCGCCGCCGTGGTGGTGGTTGTGGGGGGAGGAACCACCGCTGCAGCCGGTTTGTTTTCCTGCATGATTCTTTGCAAACGCCCGGGTCCGCCGCTCGTCGATTTGTAAGTGCCCATGATCGTCAACGCGATGGCGAGCCCGAAAAAGATCCCGGCGCCCCATTTCGTGGCCTTGGTCAACACGTTGCCTGACCCGGCGCCAAACAGCGCGTCTGTGGCGGCGCCGCCAAACGCCTGGCCCATGCCCGCTTCCTTCTTCGGCAACTGCACGAGCACGAGCAGCACGAGGAAGATGCAGTCAAGCACCATCACCGCCGTTAAAAAATAAATTCCAAATGTCAGCATAACTAGATCGAGTTTTTTATGATGTCCGCGAAACTGCGCACTTCCAACGACGCGCCACCGACGAGGGCGCCATCCACATCCGGGAGCGACATGAGTTCGCGTGTGTTACCCGGCTTGACGCTTCCACCATATTGGATACGCACCTTCCGGGCAACCGCCTCGTCGAACATTTTCACGAGCAAACGCCGGATGAACGCGTGTGCTTCCTGAGCCTGTTGCGAGGTCGCGGTCTTGCCTGTGCCGATGGCCCAAACGGGTTCGTAAGCAACGATCGTCTCAACCATCTGATCCTTTGTGATTCCCGCGAGACTGCCCGTCACTTGCGTCTCCAACACTTTATCCGTCCGCCCCGCTTCGCGCTCCGTCAGTGTTTCGCCAACGCAAACAATCGGCTTGAGCGACGCGGCATGCGCCGCCACGGCTTTTTTGGAAATCAATTCGTCGCTTTCCTTCTGATAGGTGCGCCGTTCCGAGTGGCCGAGAATGACATAGCGCACAGAGAATTCCTTGAGCATCTGCGCGGCGATATCGCCAGTGTAAGCACCCACGTTGTGCTCGCTCATGTTTTGAGCGCCGAGCGAAAGGTTCCGGGTGGAAAGAATGGCTTTTGAAACCTCGTGCAAAGCGGTGAAGGGCGGACAAACAACGATGTCCACTTCCCTCACATTCTTGAGTTCCAGCTTCAAACCGTTGACGAGGTCGAGTGCCTCGGCCACGGTTTTGTTCATCTTCCAGTTTCCGGCAATAATCAGTTTGCGTTCTTTTTCCATGGGATTTTTCTGAGAGGATTAACAGGATTTCAAAGAAGCGAGGGCGATCAACGGGGCATACATTAGTTAATCCTGTCTAATCACTTTTCCGAAAGTGCAGCCACTCCGGGCAACACCTTGCCTTCCAGGAATTCCAGACTTGCGCCGCCACCCGTGCTCATGAATGTGACTTTATCGCCAAGGCCGGCCTGATTCAGCGCTTTCACGCTGTCGCCTCCGCCGATGATGCTTTTGGCGCCGTTCTGCGTTGCTTCAACAACCGCGCGCGCTGCGGCATTTGTCCCTTCTGCGAACCGCTTGTCTTCGAACATGCCCATCGGTCCGTTCCACAAAACGGTCTTCGCACTGCGGATGATTTCTGCATAGCGCTTCGCCGTCTCGGGACCGATATCGAGACCCTCCGCATCGTCAGGAATATCGCCGCTGATCGTCTTTGGATTCTGCAAATCAAAGACCGGCTTGCCCTTCTTGTTCAACTTGCCCGTGTCCACGGGCGTTGCGATCACGTTATCCACTGGCAATTCAAAACGAACTCCGCGCATTTTGGCTTTTTCTTCTGCCGACAGCGCCGTGCCGGTGTGATCTTTCTCCACGAGCGATTTCCCGATTTTCCCGCCTCGCGCGAGTCTAAACGTATAAGCCATCGCTCCACCAATCAGGATCATGTCGGCCTTCTCAAGTAACCGATCGATGACCTTGATTTTGTCCGATACTTTCGCGCCACCCAGGATGACGACGAATGGCCGCGCTGGCTTTTCCAACTCATCGCCAAGAAACTTCAATTCGCGCTCCATCAAAAGTCCCGCGGCGCACTGGCCGCCGCGTTTGGCGACAATCCGCGCCACGCCTTCGGTGGAAGCATGGGCGCGATGCGCGGCGCCGAATGCGTCATTCACGTAAACGTCGGCGACCTTCGCCAGTTTCTCCGCGAATGCAGGATCATTCGCTTCTTCCTCGTTGTAATAGCGAATGTTTTCCAGCAACAGGATTCCACCCGGCTGCAATTGATTGGCCGCGGCCTCCACTTTCTCTCCGACGCAGTCATCGACAAACGCGACCGGTTTTCCGCCCAACATCTCGGAAAGCTTTTTGGCCACCGGACGCAACGACATGGAGGGCTCGCGCTGGCCTTTCGGACGACCGAGATGCGCTGCGAGAATGATTTTTGCGCCTTTGCTGCTAAGCAGGTTCAGCGTTGGTAGCGTTTCTTTGATACGCGTTACGTCGTTGATTACCATCTTCCCGTCCTTTTCTTCCATCGGGACGTTGTAATCGACGCGCACGAAAACGCGCTTGCCGCTCAGATTGTTCAGGTCATTGACCGTGAGTTTCGCCATAGAAACAAGGGCGCAGAGGATACTGGTCAGCCCTTTCGAGTCAAAAGGAATTGAGGGTGTCGAAAGGCACCCCTGGAGTTGTGCTTTCCACCGCCGGACGGCCGTTCGCAAAGGGTGCCGAGGGGTTGTTCGGGATCCGGGCTGAGTTCGCAGAGCTCATAATTGCGATGGGTTTATGCAATTCGCCTTTAAGTTCCGCCAGCGCACTGCCGACAACTAGCGCGAGGAGGATGCACGAAACGCACGTTTGGAGTTTGGGTGAGCAGCCCTGCCTGGGAAACCGGGCAGGGCTTCTTTACTAGTTAATTCCTGTCCGACGTATTGCGCTGCGGTGCTGCCGATGGGGGTTTGCCATCCAGGGTATAGCCGATGTTGGGATTCGTACTTGTTTTCGTCACTCCTTTGGCGGCCGCAAGTGACGCTGGCTCGAGTTGCTTTCCCTGATCGTTCGAATCGTTGATCCACTTTTCCAAAACGCTCTGCATCCGCGCCAAGACCGGCGCGTTAGCCGAAGACTGAGCGAGGTTGTTGGTTTCATGCGGGTCGTTGGAAAGATCATAAAGCTCTTCGGCGGGCATGGTTGACGCGGCCAGCACTGCTTGCGCGGGCGTAAGCTTTCCTTCCCGGTTCAACTCTTTGATCAAGTTCCAGACCGGATATTGCTTTTCCTTGTATTCGTTGGGCTGAAGGAACGGGCGTTCCGGCGTAAAGTTGCGGATGTAGCGATATCTCGCGTCGCGCACGGTGCGAAATCGAAACACTGTTTCGTCGCAACGATCTCGCGCGCCAAAGACATACTGCTTCGGCGCTCCCGCCTTATCGCCGAGGAATGCGGCCCCTTGCATCGATGGTGGCTTTGGCTGCGCGGCGATGTCCAACATCGTTGGTGCGAGATCGATCGCTTCAAGCAACTGTGTGTTCACTGTGCCAGGCGCGAAGTTTTTTGGCGCCGGAAAGTTCTTCGGCCAGCGTATGATTAAGCGGTACGGACAAACCGCTCTCGTAGCAAAACTGCTTTCCGCGAACATGCGCCTGCCCGTTGTCTCCGAAGAAGACGACAACTGTGTTGTCCGCCAGGCCATCTCTGATCAATTGCCGTAGCACGAGGCCGCACTTGCGATCCAGTTCTGTCGCCGAATCGAGATATTCCGCCCAATCGGCGCGCGCTACAGGGTGGTCGGGGTAGTAGGGCGGCAATTCCACTTTGTTCGGATCTGCATGCTTTGGTGCGTGGAACTGCCGGTGCGTCTCCTGGAAATTCACTTGTGCGAAGAACGGCTGATGCGCTCTTAGGTCCGTCCATTTGTCCGAGTCAAACGGCGCAAGGTAGGGCGCTGCTGCGTCGCCGCGACGGACCAGCGGGTTGGTCCTCCCGTTTGTGCTCCGATTCTCGTACGTAAAATTCCAATCCGTCTTCCCCGTGCCCTTGAAACCAATCGGCGCCGGAAATTCTCTCACGTTGGCCGTGAAATAACCCGCATCGCGCAACCAATCCGTGAGCACTCGCACGCCATTGGGCAGCGTGTATCCGTCGTCACGATGCGACCGATGATTGTGCGCGCCAATCGTGGTTTGATACATGCCGGTCATGAAAGCGGAGCGGCTCGGCGAGCAGACCGGCGCGGTGGTGTAGAAGCGCGTGTAACGCAAGCCTTCGCTTGCAAGCCGGTCCAGATTTGGAGACGAAACTTCTTTGGTCCCGTAGCAACCCAGATGCGGCCCGAAGTCTTCGGCGATCAGCCACAGGATGTTTGGTTGTTGAGCGGCGAAAAGGTTGGCCGCACTGAGCAGTACTAGCGCAACGAGCTTTAACGGCGACATGGACTTTAACTTAGAAATGACAGCTCTGTGCGGCAACGCGGATTTCAACTTTACGAAGTCGTGGGTTTCCACGACGAAACTGCCTCCCCGGGTGTCGGGCAGTTAGCAAGAATTGGCGCTTCGACGCGCACGATCCGCATTGGGTGGGTTGCCGATCTATTCGATTTGCGAGTGCACGCGGATTTGGCTCCGAACTTGCGAGACTCAGCCAGACAGACAGGAGGTCATATGGAAGCACTTTTGATCGTAGCCGCGATGGGCTGGGTGATTGTAGGAATCAATCTGGTTTTCACTTACGACAAATCTCAGTCCGCTGACGTGCAGCACGGGCATTGACCGCTTTGCCGCCTCGGTGCGCCGTAGCGCGGCGCCCCTACCGGAGGGCCTGCACTGTGAGCGATGACGCGGTACCGCCGGCGCGGTAAACCCGCTGCGTGGCTTTCTGAAAATCCTTTTCCGTTGCCGTCGGAATGTTCACGAATGTTTGCGGATTCCGATCCACCAGCGGGAACCACGAACTCTGAACCTGCACCATCACACGATGACCGTGGCGGAAGGTGTGGAAGATGTCGGGAATCGTGAATTCAATTTTCGTGACTTTCCCGGGCTCGAATGGTTCCGGCTTTTCAAAACTGTTGCGAAACTTTCCGCGAAATACGTCGCCGCGAACGAGTTGCTGGTAACCGCCCATTGCGACGTGTGCGGGATTGGGATTTGGATCGGGAAAGTCGCCGGCGTAAACATCGATTAATTTGATCACCCAATCCGCATCCGTGCCCGTCGTCGAAACGTGCAGCGTTGCTTTCAATGGCCCGGCAAACGTGAGGTCTTCTTCCAGTGGTTCGCTTAATTCATAAACCAGCACATCCGGTCGCGATGCGGTGAAGCGCTGGTCATGAACTGGATACGAGCGCGGATAACCCGTCGTGTGCTCCAGCGTGTACGGAACCGGCTTCGCGGGATCACTGATGTATTCATCAAAGCCTTCGTCGCCCGAGCCTGGTGGCTGAGTATCGAGGCGTCCGCCACCGCGAAAATAAAACGTGCGTTCCTTCGCCTCTTTGGGCGGCCACGCATCGAACTTCCGCCAGCGATGCGTCCCCGTTTCGAACACATGCGCTTCCACCGGCGTGTAGTTCGTGTCGCCCTTCAGGAACCGCCGGAAGAACGGCAGCTCTATTTTCTCGCGATAATACTCCGATGTCTTCGCGCGAAAGTTAATGTCGCCGAGCTTGTCGCCGTCGCCTCGGCCCCAGCCGCCGTGCGCCCATGGTCCCATCACCAAGACGTTTGTGATGCCGGGATTCAGCCGCTCCGTGGCGCGATAAATCTCCAGCGGCCCGAACAAATCTTCCGCGTCGAACCACCCGCCGACGGTCATTACCGCGCAGCGCACATTCTTCAAGTGCGGCCGGATGTTCCGCTCCTGCCAGTAGGCGTCGTAAGTCGGGTGCGTGAGAAATTCCGTCCACTCCGGAGAGCGTCCCTTCATCAGCACCTTGTCTGAATTTGCCAGCGGTCCCATGCGCAGAAAAAAATCGTAGCCGTCCGGTGTCTTGAAGTTGAACGGACGGAACTCGTCGTGCAGCGGGTCCTCGACCTTCTGCGCGAACACGTAGAAGAAGTTGAAATTCTGGGCGAGGAAGAACGCGCCATTGTGATGCAGGTCGTCGCCCATGAACCAATCCGAGATCGGCGCCTGCGGTGACGCGGCCTTCAGCGCCGGATGCGAATCGATCATGCCCATCGCGGTGTAAAAGCCGGGATACGAAATGCCAAACATGCCGACCTTGCCGTTATTGTTCGGCACATTTTTCACCAGCCACTCAATCGTGTCGTAGCTGTCCGAGTTCTCGTCGATGTCCTTCGGGCCCTTGCGCGGATTGAACGGCCGCACGTGCATGTAAACGCCTTCCGAGCCGTAACGCCCGCGCACGTCCTGCGTCACGAGAATGAACTTGTCGCGCGCAAGCGTGCGAAACGAGCCGGACACATCGTTGTAATTGCCCGCGCCGTACGGCTTGAGCGCATATGGCGTGCGCGTGATGATAATCGGCCACGGCTGCGAATCGTCCTTGGGCACATAAACTCGCGTAAAAAGGCGCACCCCGTCGCGCATCGGAATGCGGTATTCGAACTTTGTGTAATGCTCCGCGAGCCATGCGGCATTCGTATCGCCGGTTGGCTCCGCGGCGAGGACGGAATGAGGTGCGAACGCAGTTGCGACAAAGCTCAGAACAATGAAGCGCAAGGAGAGCATGAGTGGGATTGTTTCAAAGAGAAATGAAGCGGCAAGTAGGAATTGCAGACAATGTGGGTGTCCGATCTTACACGCTTCCTGCTCGAGACGGACAACCGGAAGCAGAGCGGCAGCTCCGCGCTACCTGGCAAACGGATTGTTCAGATTCGCGAAAACGTTCGCACTCCCGAGTTTCACTTTAATTTGATGAACTCCGCGGCTTGCTGAACATCTTTGTCGCCGCGGCCGGACAAGTTCACGATAATAATTTCGTCGCCGGACATTTTCGGTGCGCGGTCAATGCACGCAGCGATGGCGTGGGAGGATTCGAGCGCGGGAATGATGCCTTCGAGCCGCGCCAGTTTCTGGAAACCATCCAGCGCCTGCTCGTCCGTGGCGTAACTGTATTCAACGCGCTTGTTATCGTGGAGCAGCGCATGCTCCGGGCCAACCGCGGCATAGTCGAGCCCAGCAGAGACGGAATGCGTGAGTTGAATCTGCCCATTCTCGTCCTGGAGTATGTAGCTGCGGGTCCCTTGCAACACACCAAGTGAGCCGCCATGAAAACGCGCCGCATGTTTTTCCGGCTTGATGCCCTCGCCACCCGCCTCGACGCCGAGCATTTTCACGCTCACGTCGCCCAAAAACGGATAAAACAGCCCAATGGCATTTGAGCCACCGCCAACGCAGGCGATAAGCAAGTCGGGCAAACGTTCTTCTTTTTCAAGAATCTGCCGGCGCGCTTCATCGCCAATCACGCGCTGAAAATTCCGCACCATTACGGGATACGGATGTGCGCCGTAAGCAGTGCCGAGAATGTAATGCGTGTTACGGACATTCGTCACCCAGTCGCGCATTGCTTCGTTAACCGCCTCCTTGAGCGTTTTCTGCCCCGCGTGGACGGGCACGACTTCCGCGCCGAGCATCTTCATGCGAAATACGTTCAAGCGCTGCCGCTCGCAATCAACCGAGCCCATGTAGATCACGCACTTCAATCCAAACATCGCGCTGACCGTCGCCGTCGCGACGCCGTGCTGGCCCGCGCCCGTTTCAGCGATGATGCGCGTTTTGCCCATGCGTTTCGCGAGGAGAATCTGTCCCATCGCGTTGTTGATTTTATGCGCGCCGGTGTGCAGCAGGTCTTCACGCTTCAGATAAATCTTTGGCCCGGCAAGTTCACGTGTGAGCCGCTCGGCGAAGTAGAGCGGGGTGGGGCGCCCGCAGAATTCTCGGAGATAATAATTCAACTCCTTCTGAAACTCCGGGTCCTGCTGCGCGCGAAAGTATTCCTCTTCGAGTTGCTGCAGCGGATGCATCAGCGTCTCTGGGACGTAACGGCCGCCATACGGACCGAAGTGCCCTTTGGCGTCGGGAAGTTGTTCAGTGGCAACTGCACTCATCGTGGCAATCTTCGGCGGCAAACGTTGAATGTTCAATCTTCAATCTGCCCCGCGAGCAGCATTGATGAAGTCGCGAATCCTGGCATGGTCCTTTTTCCCCGGCGCTGACTCGACGCCGCTGGAAACATCGACCGCGTAAGGCCGCACCTTCCGCACGGCTTCGGCGACGGTTTCAACTTTCAATCCTCCTGCAAGAATGATTCTCCGGCTAAACTTCGCGGCTTCCACCGCCATGTCCCAATTGAATGCGATACCTGTGCCACCTTGGGCACCTTCAACATAACTATCGAGGAGCCATGCCATGTCGCGGTAACTCAGACAGTCGGCCAGGGAATTGCGGTCACGGATACGAAAGGCTTTGATCACCTGCAATGGCGCGAATTGAGAACAGAACTCGGCTGTCTCGTCGCCGTGAAATTGCAGCGTATCGATTCCAGTTTGGTTTACGGTGCTGAGTATGACGTCCCGGGCCGCGTTGACAAAGACCCCGATCTTGCTGACAAAAGGAGGCAACTCGCGAATGATCTCTGCGGCAAGTTTTGGCAGAACGTTGCGTTTGCTGTTTTCGAAAAACATGAAGCCGAGCGCATCCGCCCCGGCATCCACCGCGGCAACGGCATCGGCAATGTTTGTGATTCCGCAGATTTTGATCCGAATTGGCACAAGCCTGACAGCAAGGTAGAGGCGAGAGAACCGTCGCGGAAGTTATTTCATCGCGCATTCAGGGCCGGCGATTGGGCGTCACCACGTTACCAGTCCCAAGCTATGCAGCCTTCGCGCGCAATTCGCCGTGCACCTCACCGATTAACTTCTCGAGCGCGCGGCCATACTCGACATAACTCTTGAACTGCTGCTCGGCGGAAGCCTGGACCGTCGCGTCGTGAAAGACAACCGACACATGCGGTTCGATGGAGAAGGCGCCGTCGTAACCGCTAGCCAGCAGGTCCTTGATCACTTGGCGCACGCAGCCATCGCCTTCGCCCGGCATGGTGTAGTCGGCATCGTTCTTTGCTGGGGCCCAGCGGGCGTCTTTGATGTGAACATGAACCGTGTGCGGCTTGAGATGCGTGTAGAACTCCCACGTGTCCTGTTTGGGCCACGGCTTGTGTTTGATGCGATCCGTATTAAAAACGGGATTTGCCGTGTCAAAGACCCATTTCAAGCCCGGGACTTTTTCAAGCAACTCGAGCGCGTGTTTCCAGCTCATACCGCCGTAGTTCATGCAGTTCTCATGCACGGGTTGAATGCCGGCATCCAGAAACGTTTTCGTGACCTCGCGAACGCGTTCGAAGACGACAGGCGGCGTGACCGCCTCTTCGTCACCAGGCTTGAAACTCATGATGCGCACGAACTTCGTGCCGAGCTTTTTCATTCTGGGGATGCATCGCTTGGTTTCGGCGAGCGTCACGTCAAACGGTGTCGCAACTGTCTTTTGCCAATTCATGATCGTGGAACCAAAGCAATAGACCTGGATGCCTGCGTCCTTCAGTTTGCCCGCCGCCATGTCGAATGCCGCATCTGGAATTTCATGAAAGTTAGCTTTCGCGAACCCCGGCACTTCTACCCCGCGCATTTCGATGGTTTTCCAGCCGAGTTGCTGATGCGCCTTGATCTGTCCATCGATGCTGCTTGCTGCTTCGTCGCCAATGCCGGTGATGATCATGATTTGGAATTACTGCACGCGCGCTGTTCAGACAAGGGCGCGTTTTGACGAAGGTCACGCGAATCAGCAGAAAACTTGATTCCAGTTGGACGGGACGCTGAAACACGGCGATATTCGTCGAACTGACAAAAATCACAAACTGACTGATGCCTGATGTTGTACGTTGATCGTTCGCCGTTTTCCCCTGGATTTAGTTCGCTCTTGATTCCGTTTTGCCGACTGCTTGCGGCACTGTTTTTGTTTGCTGGTTTCGGGGAATGTCGTCTGCGCGCCCAGAATTTCGTGATTTCGGAATTCATGGCGGCGAACAACTCCGGTCTGCGCGACGCTGATGGAGATTTGAGTGACTGGATTGAGATTTACAATCCCGATCGAGCACCCGCTTCCCTCGCGGGTTGGTACCTTACCGACGACCCTTTGGATCTCACCAAGTGGCGGTTCCCAGATGTGATAGTACCCGGGCAGGGATTCGTAATCGGATTTGCTTCCGGCAAAGACCGCAAAGACCCACAAGGTGAATTGCACATGAATTTCAATTTGGATCGCGATGGGGAATACCTCGCCCTCATTCGGCCAGACGGCGTTACAAAAGCCACGGAATTTGCTCCGACCTATCCGCGCCAACTCAGCGATGTGTCGTACGGCATCTCCATGGTTACACTGACGACGCAGTTTGTAACTTCGAATGCCACCGCACGGATTATATTTCCCACCGGCGCTGAATTGGGACTGACCTGGACTCAACCCGTATTTAACGACTCGGGTTGGACGCCAGTGACACTCGGAGTCGGTTACGATCGGCCGCTTCCCGGCCAGACCAACCAGGCAGTCGAGCCCGAGGATGTCACCAAACCTGGCGATGTTGTTGAACCCACATCGAACAATTCTCCGGGAAATGAGACCTCGGAAAACGCCATCGATAACACGTCCGCCACAAAGTATCTAAACTTCGACAAGCTGAATGCCGGTTTCACTGTGACGCCATCGGCTGGCGATACTGTCGTTACCGGTTTGCGTTTTACTTCTGCGAATGATGCCCCGGAGCGCGATCCGACGAGTTTTATTTTGTCCGGTTCCCGAGACGGCATCAACTTCAACGAAATCACGCGTGGCAGCATCCCAGATTTTACGGCGCGTTTTTTCACGGTGGAGGTCGCATTCACAAACAGAGAGGCTTATCTGCACTATCGCTTGTTGTTTCCCACTGTGCGAAACGCTGCCGCGGCGAACTCTGTGCAGATTTCCGAAGTGGAGTTGCTGGGTTACGTCGGTGCGCCACCGCCTGTTTTTTTGAGCTTAATCAATACCGACATCGAGGCGCAGATGTTCGCGCGACGGACATCTGTGTATCTCCGCATTCCGTTTATTCTCCAGACCAATCAACCGTTCGATGCTCTGGCGCTGTGGGCGTATTACGACGACGGGTTTGTCGCTTTTTTGAACGGCGTGGAAGTCGTCCGCACTAATGCGCCGCAATTACTCGCCTGGAATTCTGCGGCACCGTTGGATCGCAGCCGGACGAATGTGCTGCGGGAACAGCGCTTCGATCTCAGTGGCTTCACAAACCTGATGGTGCCGGGCACGAATGTGATTGCAGTCCAGGCGTTGAACGACAGCACCAATAGTTCCGATTTTCTTATTCGGCTGCGCCTGGAAAACACTCACGCGACTTTTGGAGCGACAGGTTACATGACTGGACCGAGCCCAGGCACACAGAACAGTACTGCGGATCTGGGCCTTGTCGCAGACCCGACATTCGATCACGAGCGCGGATTTTATTCTGCACCCGTTCAAGTATCACTGGCATGCGCGTCCGAAGGCGCGTCGATCCGTTATACGACCAACGGTAGTGTTCCGAGCCTGACGAATGGATTTTCCTACGCCGGTCCAATCACGATTGCGGGAACGACTGCCTTGCGGGCCGCCGCGTTCCGCGATGGCTGGCGCTCTTCGCAAGTCATCACGCACACTTATCTTTTCCTGAGTGACATCGTGCGGCAGGATCAATCGAATACACTCGCCGCGGGGTTTCCGGCCATGTGGGACACGCAATCTGCGGACTACGGGTTGGATCCGCGCGTCGTCGGCACGAACGACACTTTTGGCGGCAAATACCGAAACAGCCTCAGCAACGATCTGCGTTCACTGCCGACCATGTCCATTGTTATGGATGTGAATGACATGTTTGGCGCGGCCGGCATTTATTCACACCCTAACAACCGCGGTGATGCCTGGGAAAAGGTGGGCTCGCTCGAATTGATTTATCCCGGCGGCCAGACGGGCTTTCAGGCCAATGCGGGCTTTCGCATTCAGGGCGGCGCTTTTCGGCGCTTTGACCTCACTCTGAAAAAATCTTTTCGCGTGATCTTCCGCGAGGAGTTCGGGGTGGGCCGATTGCATTTTCCGTTGTTTGGCCCTGATGCCACGGAGGAGTTCGACAATTTCATTCTGCGCGCGAACAGCAACGATGCGTGGCCTTACAATGGCGGCGGTGCGACTTACGTGCGTGATGCCTTTGCGATTGAGAGTGGACGCGCCATGGGCATGGTCGTCTCACACGCCTATTACGTTCATCTGTATATCAACGGCCGCTATTGGGGACTCTACAATCCCATTGAGCGGCCGGACAACGTGTTCTCGGCCAGCTATCATGGCGGGAACGATGAAGATTGGGATGCTATCAACCAGGACTCGGCGCCGGCCGGGAATTACGACGCGTGGAACCGGCTCATGGCAACGATGACGCCGGACTGGTCGGACAACGCGATTTATCAGAAGGTGCAGGGAAACAATCCCGACGGCACGCGCAATCCCTCCTACGAAGTGTTGCTCGATGTGGACAACATGATCGATTACATGATTTTGAATTTCTACATCGGGAACAGCGATTGGCCGGGAAGGAACTATTGGGTGGGCCGCGACCGCACCAACGATTTCGGTTTCCAATTTTATCCTTGGGATTCAGAGACGTCGTTGTCTGGCGTTGGAGCGGACGTGACCGGCGTGAATAGCGCGGTCGCCCGGCCGTACGCCGCGGCACGCGCGAATGCCGAATTCCGAATGCGATTCGCAGACCGTGTATATCGGCACTTTTTCAACGGCGGCGCGTTCTATGTGAATCCCGCCGCGCCGGCTTGGAACTCGGCTGCTCCGTCCAACAACCCGCCTGCGGTCCGTTTCGCAACGCTGGCGGCAAATGTGCGTGAAGGTGTCGTGGGCGAGTCCGCTCGATGGGGCGATCAACTGCGTGCTTCGCCTTTCACCCGCGACGAGCATTGGCAGCCGGCTGTGACCAGCTTGCTCACGAATTATTTTCCCGCTCGCTCGGCCGCGGTCCTCGAAATCTTTCGCACGGCCGGACTTTATCCACGAGTCGATGCGCCACTTTTCAATCATCCAGGCGGATCGGTAACTCAAGGTTTTCAACTGGTGATGAGTGCGCCGCTGGGAACGATTTATTACACGACGAATGGCACCGATCCCCGCACTCCGATTGAAATCGAAGAGACGAATCGGAGTGTCCTGATCGCGAGTAACACGTTGCGCCGCGTGTTGATTCCTTCGACCACGAATGGAGGCAGTGCGCTCGGAGCGCTTTGGCGAACGAACGGGTTCAATGATGCCGGTTGGACCTCTGGCGTGCGTGGCATCGGTTTCGATACTGTCCCCGATTATCTTTCTTACATTGGCATCAATGTTGATGCGGCGATGCGCAACGTAAATGGTTCTGCGTTCATCCGCATTCCGTTCAACATCGCAGCCACGAATGGCCTGAACTATCTGTTGTTGCGAATGCGCTTTGACGATGGCTTCGCTGCCTATTTGAATGGGCAACTCGTTGCTTCGGCCAATGCCCCGGCTGTGCCTCAGTGGAATTCCTTTGCGACGGCTGGCAACGCCGATACCGCGGCGGTGCAGTTCAAAGACTTTGATGTAAGTGCATTCACTGGTGCGTTGCGGCCCGGAGACAATGTGCTCGCCATTCAGGGTTTGAATGCGTCGCTGGCCAGCTCGGATTTCCTCATCGATGCCGAATTGGTGGTCGCGCAGCACCGTATCATCGGCGGCGAGCCCACCGCTTTTGTTTATACGGGACCGATTCCTCTGGTCGATCGGCAACTAATCAGGGCGCGCGTGTTGAACGGCGCCGAGTGGAGTGCGATCCATGACGCCGCTTTCGTTGTCGGCACACCTCAGTTGGCCATCAGCGAGCTGCATTACCATCCCGCCGAGCCTTCGGCGGAAGAATTTGCTGCCGGATTTACCAACGAAAATGCGTTCGAATTTGTCGAGTTGTACAATCCCGGCAATGCAACCTTTGATTTGACGGGCGTTCGATTCATTTCGGGCATCGACTTTGATTTCAGCACCTCGCCGATCAAGCAGTTGGCTCCCGGTGCGCACGTGCTGGTGGTCCAGAACCGCGCCGCCTTCGAGTTTCGCTACGGTGTTGGCTTACCGATCGCCGGCGAGTACGTCGGACGACTTTCCAATGCGGGCGAACGCATCGCGGTGGTTGATGCGGCAGGTAACATTCTCTTCGATCTTACTTATGGTACTCTGCCTCCATGGCCTCCTTTGGCAGATGGCACAGGTTCGTCACTCGAACTCCGCGATCTTTCTGGAGACCGGAGCGCTCCAGACCATTGGCAAGCTAGCGCGACTGTGGGTGGCTCTCCTGGACTGCCAGTGATTGTCGAAGGTGCAAAGTTAGCAGGGCTCGTCCGCGAGGGAAACCAGTTGCGCCTGTCCATTTCAGGCGAAGCAGGACGCACTTATCATCTTTTCGCGACTGAACATCTCGGACCCAATGTCATTTGGCGGCACGAGCGGACTGCCGGACCGGCCGCGTCCGAGGGCAACATCGATGTTATCCTCGATATGCCCACCACACCGACGCGGTTCTTCAAAGCGGTGGCCGAGGGTCCGTAAAAAATTCATTAAAGGCCTGCACCCTTAACTTTCGTTTTCACGCGGCAGAGATACATGTCCGCCATGATGTAAAGGGTCGAGCCGTCATCGCCCCAGGTGCAATTGCCCGTGGCTTCTCCGGTAGCGAGCGTGCCGAGGTGTTTGCCTTGAGGAGAAATAATTAGGACGCCGCCTGGTGCAGTAGCCCAGAGATTGCCGCGGCGATCCACTTTCAGTCCATCCGGCAAACCTTTCTTGCTCTTCGCCGTTGACGTGACGTCGAGGAGCACGCTTCCCGTCCCGAGTGTGCCGTCGTCTTTTACGGGGTAGGACATCCAAATGGCTTTATCCGGATCGGAGCTGGCGACGTAGAGCCGCTTTTCATCAGGTGAGAAAGCGAGTCCGTTCGGCCGCGTCACTTCGCTGGTGAGCAACGTGACTTTCCCGTCGTGCGTTACTCTATACACGCCCTGAAATGGTATTTCCTTGGCTGGATCATCTACATTCTTTACCAGGCCATAGGGCGGATCCGTGAAGTAAACGTCCCCGTTTGATTTCACCACTACATCGTTAGGACTGTTGAATCGCTTGCCTTCAAACCGCTCAGCCAATGCGACCCATTTGCCATTCTCCCAACGTGCCACGCGTCGGTCGCCGTGCTGGCATGCAATGAGCCGCCCTTGCTTGTCGCGCGTCAGTCCGTTCGAACCAGGTTCCCCGCCACGCGGCGCGGTCCCGGTGTAGCCGCTGGGTTGAATGAAAATCGAAACGCCTCCGTGCGGCGCCCATTTGAAAATTGTGTTCAGAGGTACATCTGAAAAAAGCAGATAACCCGCCGGCATCCAGATTGGGCCTTCCGACCAATCGAAACCCTCCGCGAGTTTCTCGATGACAGCGCGTTTCGGAAGCAATTCATCCAGTGCGGGATCAAGGCGTTCGATGGTTCCGAGCGCGCCAGACGCAGCACGAATCGTGATCGCGGCATTCGTGTCATTGGTGGGCGGAGTGCATTTCAGTTCGGCGGCCAGCGGCGCGGTTCGGCTTTTGCATGCCGCGAAAGCAAGAATCGCAACCAGAATAATAACGAACGCAAGAATTCCTTTGTTCATAGAATGCGTGGATTTGCGGCCGAGACTCGCGAGGAGGCAATGATGGGTCAAGACGAAAGCCCAAACGTGTGGGAAAGGCCGGGCAGATCGTGACCCGGTGTTCCCAACCGCGCCCATTAAAACGCGACAAAGTCACGGCGACGTTGAGCGAACCTGCAGCGTTGCATGTACCCGACGCTGCGCGCCAATTCGACGGCGCATGGCAAATCCAATCCGACTTCGTTTGGTGCATGAGCGTCCGAGCCAAACGTAATAGGCACGCCATGTTGGTGCGCCAGACGGAGAATCTTCGGCGAAGGATAAATTTCTTTGCAGTCCTTACGCAGACCGGCCGTGTTTAGTTCGATGGCCACATCCGCTTTCTGCGCAGCCTTCAGGAAATTCTCGAACAACTGCGTGCAATCCTGGTGCGGAATGAAGCCAAATTTCTTGGGCAAGTCAGCGTGACCGATAATTTCGAATAGCTTTGACTCGGCAGCCATGGTGAGGCGCTCGAAGTACATGGTCCAGACTTCGAAGGCATCACGCTCTTTCCAGAGAGATAGCTTTTTGGGGTTGTCGAGGTCCCACGAATCGCTCACGTAATGGACGGACCCAATGAAGTAATCCCACGGATGCCGCCCGGCCAGTTCACGGATCCATTCCTCATGTCCGGGAATGAAATCGACTTCCAGGCCAAGGCGAATCGTGAGTTGCGGATGTTCCTTCTGCGCCCGACGCACTTTTTCCACATACTCAGCGAGGTCATCGAAACGCATTCGCCAATCGTCGAAATCATCGCGCTGCATCGGAGAGTGATCGGTGAAGCCGATCTCCTCCAGACCGAGCTTTACCGCGTGTGCCGCATATTCCGTCGGCTCTCCGACCGCATGATGGCACAGTGGCGTGTGCATATGGTAATCCGCAGGCAACTGCATGGCTTCTGCATATCATACCTGATTCCCTGGGAAGAGAAGAATGCCTGCATATCCGGCCATTCATCACCACGCGTTTGACCTTGCTGGCATTGGCGATATCCAGCAGCGGGTCGCCCTGGACCAGCACGATGTCGGCCAACTTCCCCGGCGCGATACTGCCCGCATCCAGGCGCAGGAAATTCGCCGGGACGACGGTTGCGCTGCGCAGCGCCTCATAGGGCGTCATGCCGAAGCGGACATAAGAGGCAAGTTCGGCATGCATATACATGGGCCCTGGCTGATCGGTGCCGGCGACAATCCGTCCCCCTGCCCGCTGCACATCCATCACCAGCTTGGCGGTGCCGGAATAGTCCAGATGCGGCGGGGTGTTGAGGATCTGCGCCTTCAACCAGGGCGGCTCCAGCGCCAGCCTGGGATCGTTACGCATGCCCGGCTGGGCTTCCAGGAAATCGCGCATCCCGGGAGAGACCGTAGGCGTCATGGTCATATGCGCCGCGCCAAGGATCGAGGAAACATCGCCATAGCTGCGGCCCAGGGTCATTTTGGGCGAATAGCCGCGCCGCGATGTGCCTTCGGTATGTTCCATACTGTCCATGCCGCTGAAGGCGGAAGGGTAGACTTCGTGGCTGGAGGCCGGCACGCCGATGCTATGGGCGAAGTCTATGATCCGGCGCTGCTGGATGTCCGGCATCCGCACATAGCTTTTCAGCATGTCGAAACCCAGGATGCGGGCGCGTTCCAGTTCCATCGCCAGTTGGGCATTGGAGGATATCGCCACCCCCATCTTGTAATAGACTCGCTGCCATTCCATCAGATGGCCGGTGTTGAAAATGCGGGGTGAGACCCGGATGCCGGCGTCGGACGCCTCGCGATCCTCCACCGCTTCATAGGGCGATTGGCCCGGGCTGCGGATGGTGGTCACGCCATAGGCCAGGAAGTCGCGGCCCTGTTGCTCGCCGGAATCGCTCTGGCGATGGGTGTGAAAATCGATCAGGCCCGGCATGGCGGTCAGTTCCGGCGCCTCGATGGCGGCCCGGCTTTTGACATGCGGCTCGACCGCGGTGATGCGGTTGCCGTCGATCACAATATCCATGTCGGTGCGCGCGCTCTTGGCGATCCCGTCGACCAATTTGCCGACATGCAGCACCAGATGGCTCTTGGGCACATGCACGCGATAATTCAGCGCCAGAGGCACGGTTTGGGTTTCGCCGCTCTCGATGTCGAGCAGCCTGAGCTTGTCGTTGGACTGATAGAGGATGTGGCGGCTGTCGCCCGCCCAGCTGGGAGCATAGGCGATCTCGCTGGTCAGATGGCGCGGCGGGCCCAAGGGCTCACCCGATGCCGAGACCGGAAATACCGCCAAAGTCCCTTCATAGATCGCCGCCATGCGGTTGCCGTCGGGCGACCAGACCGGGCCGTTCCAGCCCCGGCTGTCGATGGAAAGGTTCGGCACCGGCGCATACCATTTGTCGTCGCTGGCCGAAACCGTTCCCGTCGACGACATGGACAGTATCTGGTTGGTGCCTTCGCGATATTTGATCGAATAGGGCGCCACCATGGTCACCACCACCCGCTTGCCGTCCGGCGACCAGCTCGGCGCCCCGGGCGCGAAAATGGACGCATGAATCTGGCTGATCTTGCCGGTCTCCACTTCCACCACGGCAATGCCGGAGCGCCGCCACATGCCATCGACATCCAGATAGGCGATGCGCTTGCCGTCGGGTGAGAAGGCCGGGGAGATCGGCTGGGTGGCGATATGGGTCAGTTGCCGTTCGCGGCCACTCGCCACATCGCGCAACCAGAGCTGCAGCAGGCCGCCCGCCTTGTCGGAACTGTAGACCAGTTGCGAACCATCCGGCGACCAGGCCGGATCGGTATCGTAGGCCGCATCCTTGGTGATGTTTTTGGGCACGCCGCCCACCGGCATCAGATAAATATCGCCCAAGGCGGCAAAGGCGATGGTTTTTGCGTCCGGCGAGATCACCGGCCGCATAATTCCCAAGGCCTTGCGCAATTTCTGATCGTCGAAATCGCGCTTGCGGCGCGTGTATGTCCCTTCCACCGGCGTCACGTCCAAGGTGGCGGTGAAGGGAATGGTCTGGACCGTGCCGTTCAAATCGCGCTTCTTGATCTCGCCGTCGGCGGTGTAGAAAAATTCCGTCGGGGACAAGAAGCTGGGACGAAAGGGAAAAACATGTTCGTCGCCGGTGATGGGCTTACCGCCAACTTCCAGCCAGCCCTTGGTGCCGTCCACGCCATGCGCCACCACTTCACCGCCGGGTCCCCAACTGGCGGCATCGATGCGCGAGCCCGCGCTCATCAGGCGGCGTTCTTCGCCGCCACCGGCATCCACCGCCCATACACCCAGGCCATTTTCCCGCGCCGAGGCAAAAGAGATCTGGCGGTCGTCCGGCGACCAGCTGGGCATGGTGTCTTCAGCCGGGTTGCGGGTGAGCTGGCGAATCTCGCCGCTGCGCAAATCCAGCACAAAAATGTTATAATCGCTGCCCAGGGGGCTGCCGCGATCGGAAGAGAAGGCGATCCGGGTGCCGTCATGGCTGAACACGGGCTCGCGGTCGTCAAAGGCGCCCTTGGTCAGCAAGCGCTGATTGCCACCGTCCGGCGATACCGCCCAAAGGTCATAGCCGCCATCGCGATAGGCGAAGAAGGCGATGGTTTTGCCGTCCGGCGACCAGACCGGCTGGCGCGCGTCATTGAAGGGGTCGGTGATGCGCTTGGCCACGCCGCCGCCGGCGGGCATCACCCAGATGCTGCCCTGCAGATCCATGGCCAGGCTCTTGCCGTCGGGCGACACCGCCACCGCCATGGAGGTGCCTTCGTTGACGGTGACGGAAACGGGCTTGGGAGCCGACGCCGCCCCACCCAGCAGCAGCGCCAATCCCAGCGGCAATAGAATGCGATACACCCCTGATCCCTTTTTTAAGGCCCCTTTTTCGGGCCCTTTTTCAGGTCCCTTTTTGCTTTATCTTGCGCGCAAATCGGGCCGGGGCGAAAGGGCTAAAAACCGTAAGACACCGGCCGGTAAATATCTTTGTTTGTCAAAAACTTAAACCAAGAAGCTCACATGACAAAGATCTTTCTGGCGGGGATTTTTCACGAAACCCACAGCTTCACCGACGACCGCACCGGCCTAAGCGATTTCATGATCCATCGCGGCCAGGACTTGGCGGACCGGATGGGCGACGGCTCGCAGGTGGATGGGTTTCTCACCACCGCGGCGCGTAAGGGCTGGGAGGTTGTGCCCTCCGCCAACTATCTCTGCGGCGCCTCCGGCATGGTCGAACATGCGGTGTTCGAGACGTTCTGGGACGAGATCAAACCGGTCCTGGTGAATGCCATCCAGAACGGGCTGGATGGAATCTTCCTGTCGCTGCATGGCGCCATGGTTACCACCGAGCTGGAAGACCCGGACGGCGAATTGCTGGACCGCATTCGCGCTTTGCCCGGCGCGGCGCACTTGCCGATCTTTGGTGTCTTCGACCTGCACGGCACCATGACCCGAAGGATGGGCGATTTGTCGGACGGACTGGTTTGCTACCGTGAATGTCCACATGACGATACCTTCGCGAGCGCGGTGCGCGCCACCGAGCTTTTGGCGCGCTGCCTTGAGACCGGCATCCGCCCGCGCCAGCATGTGCTGGTGACGCCTATCGTCTGGCCGCCCACCGGCACCGGCACCAAGGATGGCGGCATGGCACGGCTGGAACAGGCCGCCCGGCGGTTGGAGCAAACCATTCCCGGCATATTGGCCGTCAATGTCGTCGGCGGTTATTCCTATTCCGATGTTCCCGATGCCGGCCTTGCCTTCAGCATTGTGACCGAAGGCGATGAGCAGGCCGCCAAGGCCGGGCTGGAAGAACTCGCCAATATCGCTTGGGAGGTTCGCGCCATGGGCATTCCCCAGGAACATGATATCGACGCGGTGATCCGTGATTTCGTGCCGAACGGCAAAGGGCCGGTCTTGCTGGTCGAGCCGGCGGACAATATCGGCGGCGGCGGGCCCGGAGACTGCACCGATGTGATGCGCGCTCTGATCAAGCACGACGTCCAGGGCGCCGGGGTGGTGATCACCGACGCCGAGGCGGTGGCGGCGTTGCAATCCATCGCCATCGGACAGCGGATGACCCTGGCGATCGGCGGCAAAGGCAGCCGGCTCGATCTGGGACCGGTGACTTTGGATGTCGAACTTGTTTCGCGCAGCAATGGCGATTTTGAGCTGGAAGATCTGCAAAGCCAGATGGTGGTGCTGGGAAAGGTCATCCATATGGGTCCCAGCGCGGTGGTGCGCCATCGCGGCCTTACCATTCTTTTGATCAGCCGCCGCACTGCTCCGATGGATCTGGGACAGTGGCGCAGCCAAGGGATCGATCCCGAAAATCTCAGCATGATCGGGATCAAGGCGGCGGTCGGTCATCGCCGGGCCTATGACAAGATCGCCTCGGCCAGTTTCACGGTGAGCACAAGGGGGCCCTGCACCTCCGACCTTTCCCGCCTGCCCTATCAAAGACTGCGGCGGCCGGTCTTTCCGCTGGATGCCGCGATGAGGTGACTTGCCCAACGTCTCTGGCTATCGTTCCCGGCGGGAAAAAATCGGAGGATCGATGACGGCCTATCCACAAAAATTGCGGGAAATGCACAGCCATCATTTCGATTCCACAATCTGGAACGATTTTTCTTTCCGCGACGACGACATCATCATTTCCACCTATGCCAAATCGGGTACCACCTGGGTGCAGCAGATCGTCAGCCAATTGCTCTTCAACGGTCAGGCGGGCCTGCCAGTGGCGGAAATGTCGCCCTGGCTCGACCTGCGGGTGCCGCCCAAACAGATCAAGCTGGCCGAGATCGAAAAACAGACCCACCGGCGTTTCCTGAAAACCCATCTTCCGGTCGATGCCTTGGTCTTCTCGCCCAAGGCCCGCTACATCTATATCGGCCGCGACGGGCGCGATGTGGTGTGGAGCATGTATAACCACCATGCCAATGCCAACCGGGCTTGGTATGAGGCCCTGAACGACACGCCGGGCCGGGTCGGCCCGCCCATCGAACGCCCGCCGGACTCCATCCGGCAATATTTCAACGACTGGCTGGCGCGCGACGGCCATCCTTTCTGGCCGTTCTGGGAAAATATCCGCAGCTGGTGGGACATTCGTGCTTTGCCCAATGTGCTGATGCTGCATTTCGAGAATCTCAAACGGGATATGCCGGGAGAGATCAGGCGGATCGCCGGCTTTCTGGGGATCGCGGTCGATGAGGAAAAATGGCCCGACATCCTCAAGCATTGCAGCTTCGATTATATGAAGGCGAATGCGGGCGCCACGGTTCCGCTGGGCGGGGCTTTCTGGGACGGCGGGGCGCAGACCTTCATCAATAAGGGCGTCAATGGCCGCTGGCGCGAGGTGTTAAGCGCCGAAGAAAATGCGGCTTACGAAAAACGCGCCGCTGTGGAGCTGGGGCCGGCTTGCGCCCGCTGGCTGGCCAGCGGAGAACTGGCTTAGCGAAGCTTGCCGCGAGGGCGCGACACACGTCCCAGTTCGCCGCCGGCCTGCACTTTCTGCTCGGCATGGCCGGGGGTGATGGCGACAAATTGCTCGCCCAGAGCCGAGCCGGAAACCCCGGCCAGGGAATCCACCGGCAGGGCAAGATCGTCGCGAACGGTCACGTCCAGCACCGCGCTGTAATCGGCCGGATCGAGCCGCAAACCCAGAACCGAGCCGATCTTGGTGCCGCCCAGCCGCACATCGCTGCCGACTTTCACCCCGCCCGCATCCGCCAGCCGGACCCGCAAGCCATAGCTTCCCAAATGGCCGGTCCCGGTCCGCAGCACGAGAAAAACGATGAACAGGATCGCGACCAGGATCACCAATCCGCTGATGACAGTCTCGAAAACATTGCCCGGCCGCAGGCTCGCATTGGGCACCGGAAGCGCCATGATCCATTCCTTTGTTGCGCTCACATATACTGTCCCATCAGTGCCGCTGCAACGCTCTAGCGGCGGGCACGCCGCGCCTCCGTCATTTGCCAGATCAGCAGCGCCGGTACGCCGATGACGATGTCACGGGCACGGCGCAGGATGGAAACCGCCAATCCGGTTTCGGGTGACAATCCGAACAACGGCACCAGAGCGGCATAACCGGCCTCCTGGACGCCGATTGCGGCCGGGATAAAGACCATGGCGCTGCGCAAACCTTCCAGCAGGCTTTGGATGGCAATGGCGGAGGTCAGCGGCAGGGATTTTCCCAACACCAAAAAAACCAGCCAAAGCCACAACCCGCTCGCACACCATCCCAATAGATGCAGAACCACGGAGAGAAAAATGCGGGGCTTTTGCCGGTAAAGATGATGGATCGCGGCGCGGAAAGCCGCCGCGCTGGCGCCCAGCCTGCGAGGCGCCAGCCACTTTTCCGCAAGATGGCTGCCGCCAAGCTGCAAAAGCGCAAAGCCGCAAACCGCCATGGCGAATGACAGGGTGAAACCCACCAGCCAGCCCAGATAAGGCCCCAACACCGGGTCGCCTGCGATCGCAGGCGCGGCAAGGGCGATACCCAGCAGCATGAAAATCCCTTGCGCGATCATTTCGGTGGTGACGTCCACCATGCCGGCCGCTATCGCCCGCGCCGGAGCGATACCGCCCAGCGCCAGCACGCGCATGCCAAGCGCCATGCCGCCGATCTGGGTGAAGGGAAGGATATCGCCGGCCGAATCCCGTATTTGCCTGGCGGCGAAAATCATTCTCAACGAAAATTTACCGGAAAGAAGCGGATAGAGGCCGGCGGCGAGACAGGCGGTCAGGACCAAACCGGCCGCCAGCACCAGGCCAAACCCCAACCAACCGACCCTGGCCAGCGAATCCCATACGGCGGCCGCGTCCAGCCGCAGAAACAGGAAAAAGAGCAGCACAAAGCCCGCAACCCATAACAGTCCCGTCAGCGCCTTCATGCCGCGCGCTATTGCGACAGGCCCTGATAGACGAATTTTTGAAAGCGCCCGCCGCCATCGCCGACATAGACATTGCCTTTTGAATCGCTGGCGATGACATGAATATTGGAGAATTGGCCGGGATAAGGCCCGGCATGGCCGAAACTGGAGACTTCCTGCAAACTCTGCCGGTCGAGCACGCGCACGCGTTCATTATGGCCGTCGGCGACATAGAGGAAGCGTTGCGCCTTGTCGCCGGACAGCGCCACACCGAAAGCAGTGCCGAAATCGCCTTGCGGCGTGCCCGGCGCCACCCAGGCCTCTTTTAGGAATTTTCCGTCATTGGTGAAGGCCTGCACCCGGTTACTGTTGCGGTCGGCGACATAGACGGTACCGTCCTTGGCCACGGTCATGCCATGCAGCAGATTGAATTGCTGCGGCACGGGATCATATTTGCGGTCGCGCGGCGCATTGTCGTCCGGCGTCTTGCCATAGGCGCCCCACATGCGCTTGAATTTTCCCGTGTCGGCATCGGCGACATAGACGCGACGGTTGACATAACCGTCGGAGACGAACAACTCATTGGCCTTGGCCCAGTAGACCGGCTGGGAGGGATGGCCGAGATTTTCCGTATCCAGGCTGCCTTTGCTTTTGCCGGATTTCCCGATCTGCATCAGGAATTTTCCGTCATTGGTGAATTTGATGCACTGATCGTCGTCGCGCCCGGTCCTGGCATCGCGGCCATTGCCGCAGACCCAGACATTTCCCTTGGTGTCGACCGCGATGCCGTGTTCCTGGACCGGCCAGTCAAAGCGCTCGCGCTCGGCTTCGCTCATCGCCAGCCGTCCGCCCCAGCCCTGGATGAATTTTCCATCCGGCGCGATCTCCACCACCGAGGGCGCGGCGGTACCGCTGGTTTCATTGGGCGGGTTCATCAAGGTGATCCGCAAGCCCGTGGGCCGCGAATAGACCCAGACATTGTCGTGGGAATCCACGGTCACCCCGCCGCTGGGCCCGAAGATATAGCCGTGCGGCATTTCCTTGGGCCAATTGGGATCGACTTTGAACACCGGATGGGGCGTGGCCGCCTGGGCGCCGGACCAAGCCAGCCCGCATAGCAGTCCCAGTAGCCGCGAAGTGGCGTGTCTTGTCATATCCGTCCCCTTTTATCCGCCCGGTTCAGCCGGGCGCGGCACCCTGAATATTGAGCTTGAGCATATAGAGCGACTGGGACGCGGTCATGAAAAGATGATCGCGCTTGGGCCCGCCGAAGCAGAGATTGGCGCAGCCTTCCGGCAGGCGGATGCGGCCGATCAGCTTGCCGGCCGGATTCCACACCGTCACGCCGGAATATCCCAACACGGTGTTGGAACTGGCCCAGACATTCCCCGCCCGGTCCACCCGCATGCCGTCGGGATGGCAATAGACGCCGTCCACCATACATTCGGTGAAACTGCGCAAGCCGCTTACTTTGCCGCCCGCGACATCGCCGACATGAATGCCGCCGCTGATAATATAGACGCGCTTGTAATCCGGGGAAAAACAGATGCCGTTGGGCCGCAGCCGGTCTCCCGGCACAACCACCTCCAATCTGCCGCTGGGATCCCAGCGATAGGTGTTGGTGGGCAGTTCGCGGCGCAGGGCGGTGCCCAGGCCCGCGCCGGAATCCCCGAGCCTGGGATCATAAAGGCCCTCCGGATTTTGCGGTCCCCCGGCTTCATCGGGATGGCCTTCGCTGAGCCCGGCGCCCGCGCCGGGATCAGTGAACCAGACACTGCCGTCGGGATGCGCCGCAATGTCATTGGGCGCGTTCAGGCTCTTGCCGTCGAATTTGTCGGCAAGAACGCTCATCGAGCCGTCCAATTCCCAGCGCACCACCCTGCGGAAAAAATGCTGGCAGGAAAGTTGCCGGCCCTGGAAATCGAAACAATTGCCATTGCTGTTGAAGGAAGGCTTGCGGAACGGGATGATCGTGTCGCTCCCCCAGATATAGCGATACTGGATGTCGCCCTGCACGTCGCTGAACAGCAGATATTGGCCCTCGCCCGACCAGGCCGGTCCCTCGGCCCACAAATACCCCGTGCCTAGCCGTTTGATGGGCGCATAGCGCACGATCAGGCGGTTGAAACTGTCATCCAGCGGCAGGACATCGGGGTCGGGGAAAATATCCGGCGGTGCGTCCCTGCCCCATTGGCGGGGCGGGGCGGTGATGACGCTGGGAGGAATTGCGGTCTGCGGCTTGGCCTGCGCCCAGGCGGCGCGCGCGGGCAGCAACAGCGCGCCGGCCGAAACGGCCAACGCCTTGCGGCGATCGATCCAATATGTCACGGCCCTTCTCCCTGCTTCCCAGCTTACAGCCGGAAGGACATCCACCGGCTGGCCATTGATTTGCACCCGCGCCGCCCGCAAACTCAAGCCTGGAGCAGCATCGGGGACCCGCATAATGAACATCGGCAAAGCCATTCTGGTGGTGACCCTTGGTTGCGCCGCGGCATCGGGCGCCCGGGCGGATGCGCGCAGCGATGTGCTGGCGGGAATTCAGCGTTGCGGCGTGATCCATGACGACCGGGTTTGGCTGGACTGCGTCTATGGGGCCAACCAGCCGATGCGCAGCCAGTTGGGGCTGTCGCCAGCACCGGAGTTCCAGCAGCGGCTGGTGCCGCCGGTAGGCACTATCGCCGCACCGATGCCGATAGACTCCGGCGCTGCGCCGCCGGTTTCCCGATCCGCGCCGCGCAGCAACAAGAAGCCCGGCTTTTTTTCCAAGATTCTGGGCAATGCCCCGCCCGTTTCCGTCTCTCGCATGGCCTCTTATCGCTATGACGACAGCGGCGCCTTCATCGTCGCCCTGGAGAACGGCCAGGAATGGCATCAAACCGACGTGGAGGGCGGCAAGGCGATCTGGGTGAAAAGTCCCTCCGCCTATACCGTCACCATCACCTACGGTTCCTTCGGAAGTTATGGCTTGCGCACCAGCGACAGTCCGCGCACCTACAAGGTCGAGCCGCTGAAATAGACGCCGAGCGGTTATACCGCGACCGCCAGCCGCTTGATGATGCGGCTTTCCGGCAGGATCAAGGTCATGCGCGTGCCTTTGCCAGGGGCGCTGCTGGCGATCAGATCGCCACCCTGCAGACGCGCCAGCGACTGGGAAATGGGAAGGCCCAGCCCGGTTCCCTGATGGGTGCGCGAAATTTTGGAATCGATTTGGCCGTAGGGCGAGAAGGCTTTTTTAAGCTGAGCTTCATCCATGCCGATCCCGGTATCGAGGACATAGATTTCCAATCCCTGTTCGGGCTTGGCCTCGACTCCCACCATGATGGAGCCGCCCCTGGGGGTGAATTTGACGGCATTGCTGAGCAGGTTGATCAAGATCTGCATGGTCAGTCTTTTGTCGGCCCGCACTTCGGTCTGGCCATGCAGCCGCACCTCCAGGCTGACATTGTCCTTGGCCTTGTCGCGCACCAGCACCACCGCATCATTCACCAGGTCCGAAATGGAGAAAATGCTTTCGCGCAATTCCATTTTGCCGGCATCGATCTTGGACAGGTCCAACACGTCGTTGATCAAGTCCAACAGATGCGCGCCGCTTTTATGCACATCCTCGGCATATTCGACATATTTGGCGCTGCCCAGCGGACCATAGAGCTGGGCCTTGAGAATTTCGGAGAATCCGAGAATCGCGTTCAGCGGCGTGCGCAATTCGTGACTCATGCTGGCCAGGAACTCGGATTTGGCTTTGTTGGCGCTTTGCGCCTGCTCGGCCATTTCCAGGGCGCGTTGCTCGCTGAGGCGCAAGGCGCGATTGACCTTTTCTTCCCGCTGCAGCGCCGCCTGCATGCCGCCGCGCAAGCTGATACGCTCGGTGATCGCGGCGGCGGCGGGCAGCATGACGGCGATCAGGATGGCAATGAAGCCCTGCATGAAATAAAGTTGATAGCCCAGGGAATATTCGTTCACTACGCGCGGCGCATGACCGGAGACGGTGGCGATCGTCAGCACAAGCTGGATCACGACCAGTCCCAGCGCCGTTCCTTCGATCTCGCAACTCATGGTCACCAGCAGAAGCGCCAACGGCACCATGAACATCAAGGGCACGCCCACCGGCGCGATATTCAGCGCCAAGGTCAAGACCAGAAAGGATTGGGCGGCCAGTTGACGCTGCCAATTGCGGCGGAAAACGCCTTTCTCGGCCGTGGCCAGCAGCACGATCACCGGCGTGAAGATCACATAAGATAAGGTGGTGGGCATGAACCAGGCCTGCAGATTGCCCAAAAGCTGGTGGCCGTTCCACAGTCTCGCGCCCAGCCCATAAGGGAAGGCGGAGAGAATACTGACGGCGGCGGCAATGGCGATAAAGAGCACCAACTGCTTCCAGGCGCGAAAGTCGATTTTCTCGCCGATATATTTCCGGCAGAGGCGATAAACCAGGAACAGCGCGCCCGATGTGATCAGCGGAACCGTTACAATCGCCGGCTCCACCGCGAAAGCGGCCTTGGCGATCACCGCGCCCAGGGTGCCCGAAATCAGCACCGGCCAAAGCCAGCTGCGGCCGTTGATCAAGAGCAGCGCCAGGGCGACGCCGCTGAACGGCTTGACGGTGGTAATCCCGTCGGCGGTGAAATATAGCGCCGTGCCGGTATAGTTCAGCAAGGCGAACAGAAGCATCAACGCCAAAAAGCGCGTGACCTGATACGCAACACTCTCCCGACGCGCCTGCATTACCGTCTGCCTGTTTTCGGGACCCAGACTGACAAGAAATCGACAAAAAAATGTTAGCGAATTGGCCTGAAAAGCCTGCAGTTTGCCGGCATCAACCCGGCTTTGCCGCCATTGCCATGGTTAGCGGGAGGTAAATCCGCCGCCGGCTGGTTACCGCAGAGTGGCGGGAAAAACCGGCGCTTGGGAGTCCCGGTCTTGGACATCCTCGGCCCGGATGTCGTTTCTGTAGGTTTCCGGTCCGCACCAGACCGCAAAAGCGGTCACCAGCGAGATCGCCACCACATAGACGCACACGCCCCAAGGCGCCCCCGCCATCCAGGCCACCAGCGAGGATGCGATCAACGGCGCAGGCCCGCCTGCGATGATCGAACCCAGCTCGCGGGCAAAGGCAAAACCGGAATAGCGCAGCCGCGGTCCGAACAATTCCGCGAAATAGACTGCCTGCGGCCCAAACATGGCGGCACTGCCGATACCCATCTCGATCACAAAGGCCAGCACGATCAGGACCGGATCCCGGGTCCCCACCATCAGGAAGAAGGGAAAGGCAATCGCCGCCGAGAACAGCGCGCCAAACATATAAACCGGGCGGCGCCCGATACGGTCCGACAGCCAAGCGAAGAATAGCAAACCGCCGACCAGCGCCACGCTGCCGGCGATCATCCCGGTTACCGCCACCTCGCGCGGCACCCGCAATGTCCCGATCAGATAGCTGACGCCAAAAACCGGATAGAGATACCCCAAGGCGTTCTCGGCCAGCCTTGCGCCCACCACCACCAAAAAGTTACGCGGACTGCGCCGCACCGCTTCCAAAGCCGGCAGCTTGAGCGGCGGGTGCTCGGCGCGGGCTTGTTGAAACACCGGCGTCTCGCTCACCCGGGCACGGACATAGACTCCCAAACCCAGCAGCAACAGCGAAATCAGGAAAGGAATGCGCCAACCCCAGGCCAGCATCTCATCCTTCGCCATGGCCCCCACGGCCAGGAACGCGGCCCCCGCCAGCGCGTTGCCGACCTGCGTGCCCATGGGGGCGAACGCCCCATAGAGGCCACGCTTGCCCTCGGGCGCGAATTCCACCGCCATCACCACCGCCCCGCCATACTCGGCACCGGCGCCAAATCCTTGCAGCAGTCTCAGCCCCAGCAACATCACGGGCGCCCAGATGCCGACTTGGCTGTAAGTCGGCAGCAGGCCGATCAGGAAGGTACTGCCGCCGACCAAGAGCAAGGTTGCCACAAGCATGGGTTTGCGGCCCCAGCGGTCGCCGAAATGACCGAAGAACAATCCGCCGAATGGCCGCGCCAAAAAGCCCACCGCAAAGGTGGCAAAGGACGCCAAGGTGCCGAGGGTGGGATCGTAGCCGGGAAAGAAGAGCGGCCCGAACACCAGGGCCGAGGCCAGGCCGTAGATGAAGAAATCATACCATTCCAGCGCCGAACCGATGCCGGCGGAAATCAGCACATGACGCAACCGGACCGGCGACGGGGCGCTTTCCCTCACATTCCCCACCCTCCGGCGCCTTTGGCGCGCCGTTGCTTAGACCTTGGCGGTCCGTTCGAAATACTTGTTCTGCGCCGTGGTCTGGTTTTCGTAAATCGAGCCCTGGAACGGTGCCGGCGGCAATGGCATGCGCACGGGCGCGGGCACAATGCGCGGCGTGTTGATCACCCTGCCCGACACCAGATTGCGGTTATACTGCTCCCAATCCTTGATCCCCATCAGCGGAAAGGCATCGCCGGCCGAGAATTCATACAACAACAGCCGGCGCGGCTTGTCGGAGACATTCTGCGCCGAGCCATGCACCATCCGGACATGGTGAAAACTCATCGATCCGGCGCGGCCGGTCAGCGGCACCGCGGATTCGAAATCCACTTCCTTGCGGGTGGGGTCCATGGCGCCGCAAAAATAGCCGTTGGAATGATGATCCCAGGTCGGCCCCTTATGCGAACCGGGGATCACCAGCAGCGGGCCGTTCTCCATGAAGGCATCGTCCAGCATCACGCCCACCGCCAGCATGTCGTCATTGGTGTGGGGATAGAAGGCCCAGTCCTGGTGCCACTCCACCGGCGAGCCGTAATGCGGCGCTTTCAAATTGATCTTGGAGCTTTGCAGCCGCACACCCGACGGGCCAAGCAATTGCTCCAGGATCGCAACCATCGGTCTATAATTCGCCAGTTCCCAGAATACCGGGGTGTGGGTGTGGGGCAGTTTGATGCGGCGCACCTTGGGATTTTGCGGCGTATGGCCCGGTTCCAGATCATAGACATCGGTATGTTCGCAAACCGCCGCCGCATCGGCCACCAACTTGTCCAGCGCCCTGCTCACACGCGCCAGCAATTCGGCGTCGAGCAGATCCGGCACCACCAGATAACCGGTCTCGTGATAGCGCTGGATATCGGTATCGGAAATCATGTCCGCGATGCTAGGACCGCCCGCCGCAAGCGTCAAATGCCGCCGGCTGCTCGAATTTCCGCACCGAACGCAACCGCGCAGCTATTACCGAAGCGATCAAAGGACCGCAGCCGATGACCACGATGCCAAGGGAAAAACTGCCGGTCTGATCCTTGATCCATCCCACCAGCGCCGGGCCGATGAAACTTCCCACATTCGCCACGGCATTGATCAGCGCCAAGCCGGCGGCCGCGGCCGGTCCGGTCAGCATTGCCGACGGCACCGCCCAGAACACCGCGACATAACAGAACACGCCGGTGATGCCGAAGGTCAGCGCCGCCATCACCGCGACGGGGTCCTTCAGCACTGCGCAAGAGATCAGTGCAATCCCTGCACAAGCCGCCGGGATCGCCGCATGCCAATTGCGCTCCATCTTGAGATCGGAATGAATGCTCCAGAACACCATCACCAGCGCAGCCACCGCATAGGGAATGGCATTGACCAGGGGCGTCATGGCGCTGGTGACTCCAAGGGCGTTGATCATCAATGGCAGAAACAAGATCAAGCCATAAGCGGCCATGTTGATGCCGGTGCCGGCCAGGGCAATCGCCCAGATGACCGGGCTGGTCAGGGCGCCCGTGATACTGAAACGCTGCACGCTTTCGCGTGTGCGGCGCTCGGCGGCCAATTGCTCCACCAGCCAGGCCCTCTCATCCGGCGGCAACCAGGAAGCACTTTGCGGTCCCTCCGGCAAGGCAAAACGGAACAGCAAACCCAGCGCCAAGGTCGGCAGCGCCTGGAGCATGAAAAGCCATTGCCAGCCCGCCAGCCCCAGCGCGCCGTCCAGCAGCAGGATCGGCTGGCTGATCAGCGAACCCACCATGATGGAGAAAGGCGTGGACAGGATCATTAGCATCAGCATGCGGACGCGATAGCGTCCCGGCGCCCACAGACCCAGGATATAGAGCAGGCCTGGGTAAAGCCCGGCCTCGCCCAATCCCAGCAGGAAGCGGATGAGGTAATAAGAGAGCGGGCCGGTAACCCAGGCATTCATGAACGAGGCGCAACCCCAGGCCAGCATGATCGCCGGCATCCAGACCCGCGCGCCGATCCGCGCCAGGATCAAATTGCCGGGAACGGAAAAGGCGACATAACCCACGAAAAACAATCCGGCGGCAAAGCCATATTGCTCGGCGCTAAGGCCCAGGGCCTTGTTCATGGTCAAGGCGGCAAAGCTGACATTGACCCGGTCGATATAGGCGACAAAATAGGCCGCGAAAAGCAGCGGCAAGATCCGCCAGCCGACACGGCGAACCGCGGCGGCTTCCAGATTTTGATCCCGCGCCATGAGCCCCCTGGAGATTGTCTCTCTTGTTATGACGCACATCATGCCTTGCGGGCACTGGCGCCACAAGCTGCGCGGCAAGCAGCGCGGCAAGCAGCACGTTAGTGCGGACGGGCAGCGGACTCGGCTTGAGGCCCCAGCCTTCGGGCGGGATGGGCCAGCCGGATGCGGGAATGCAGAAAATACCATTCCCCATCCGGATCGCGGCAAGCAAGGCCGGGATAGCGCCGCTGGTCGTTCTGCAATTCAAAGTGGCGGCAGTTCGGCGCCAGCGGCCCCGCCAATGCCGTCTCGCGCGGCGACAGCGCCGCGCCGGCATGGATGTCGAAATGCTGATCGACCCCGGTGCTGGACCAGGCAAGCGGCGCTGAGCCGGCGACATCCAGGGCATGGGTGATTGCCCAATCCAGCCCGGCGCGCGCGGCAGGCGGCCAGCCTGCGGTGGAAGGACGAATGGCCACCAGCCCCCGCCCCGCCTCGTCCCAGGCGACCACACGGTCGGCCTTCACCACCTCCTTGGAACCATCGCCGAACAGCAATGTGTCGCCGGCGCTCACGCTGGTGGTGTTGATCTTGGGACTCTGGGCCGCCAGTGTGTTGAGCATGGCGGCAAGCGCCAAACTCAGCCGTCCGTCTTCGGCAAGCCCGTGATCTTTCTGAAAGGCCATAATGGCCCGGCGCGTGGAGGGCCCGATCACGCCATCGGCAGTGCCCGCCGCATAGCCCAGTTGGGTCAGGGCACGCTGGGCCGCCGCAACCGCCCGTTCATCCAGGCCTTGTTCCTTGTCCGGCGGCGGCACTGCCGGCGCGACCGCGGGTTGCGGCGCGGGTGAAGCGGCGGCCGGCGGCGCTTGCTTTGCTGCCTGGGAACAGGAGGCGCCAAGCAAGGCCAGCATCAGAATATAGACCGGAAGGCTTCTCTGGCGAAATTTCATGCAACCTCCCGCGCCGGAAGGACGGCATTGGCGAGACGATGGGCGGGAAAGACCAGCGCTACGGCCGTGCCCTCGCCCAAGTTGCTGGATATTTTCAAGGTGGCGTGATGGTAGAGCGCAACCCGGTGAACAAAGGTCAGGCCAAGACCCGCCCCTTCATGCTTGCGGGCGTGCGAGGTATCGAATTGCGAGAAGAGTTTGGTGGTCAATGCCTCGGCACCATCGGGCAGACCCAGGCCATTATCGCTGACTTCGAGGGTTACGCAATCGCCATCATGGCGGGCGGCGATCCTCGCCTTGCCTCCGCTCTCGTTGAATTTCACGGCATTGGATAGAAGATTGATCAGGGCTTTCTGCAGGCGGCGGGCATCGCCCCGCAGCGGCGGCACCCCCTCGTCAACGGCGCGTTCCAGCGATATGCCAGCTTGGTGGGCCTGGAGCTCCACCACGGCCAGCGCGGTATCGATGATATCGGCAACCGCGACCGGATCATCCGGGGCGGCATCTTCGGTATCCATCTGGGTGATTTCCAGGATGTCGTTGATCATCTCCAGCAACCGCACGCCGCTGCGGTTGATCTCCTGCACATAGTCCTCGGTCTTGGCGTCCAGCGCATGGCCGGGATGGGCGAGGAAGCTGGAGAAACCGATAATGGCGTTCAGCGGCGTGCGCAGTTCGTGACTCATGGTGGAAAGAAACGCCGATTTGGCGCGATTGGCGCTTTCCGCTTTGTCCTTGGCGACCCGCAAGGCGGCTTCGGCCTGCCGTCTCTGCCCGACTTCTGCGCTCAAGGTCTGGTTGAGGGCGCGCAGTTCGGCGGTACGCTCGATCACGGCACCCTCCACTTCCCGCTTGCGCAGAATGGTGGTGATCATGCTTTGCGCCAGCATGGCGGCAAGCGCCAGCACCAGCAGCGCCGCGCCCGCCGGCGCATAGAAGCGGGTCAGCGCCGTGCCATGCCGCGCCGAGCGCAACACCAGGAAGAAGGGCTGGCCCGCCACCGAGAACGCCACTTTCTGATGAAATTCGGAATCGCCGAACCAGCGATCCAGGCTTGTGGTCCTGTTTTTCTGCCCGTCAAGAAACACGGCGGGCCTGGCCGGATCGCCATAGCCGATACCCGCTTGTATGGGCGCGCGCGGGCCGATGGCGTCCGCGATCACGCCATTCAATTGCAGAATGCCCAGGACATAGCCTTCCGGGCCTTCTGGCAAAAATCGGGCCGGCAGTTCGCGCCCGTGCGGCGCCCCGGTCCGATTGGGTGCAGGACGGTTGAGCGGGAAAGCCACCAGCACAATGGGAGGCTCGGCGCCATCGACCAAGGCTTGAGAGACCGGTTGCGAGGCGGCTTGCCGGCCGGCTTTGCGCGCCTCGGCCATCAGCTGGGCATAGGTCTTGTTGGTCGACAGATCCACGCCGATCAGATTGCCGCTGCTTTCGAACGGCTCGACATAGGCGACCGGAAGATAGGACGGCCGCGCCCCGGCATCGATCAAGCGGTTCTGCTCAGTCAGCTCGCGCAACCGCAAGCCATAAAGGCCATCGCGCTGGAGATTGGTCTCGAAAGCCTTGCGCTGCCGTTGCGGCACCTGCGGCAGCCACAGAACCGCCTTGAAGCCGGAATTCTGCGGCAGGATCTGATGTGCGAAAGCGGAAAATTCCCAGCGGTTGACATCGTGCGAGGCCGAGACGAAAGCGTGTATCGCCGCCAGCGACGTCACATGCCGCTCGACATCGCTTTTGAAGGCGCCGCTATAATAGGCGGCATCGCGTTGGAACTGCTCGCGGTCGGCGCCGAGATAGTAGCCGCGCAACACCAGGAAGACCGAAAGCGACAGGATGAGTCCGGCAATTGCCAGCGCGCTCACCGGCAAAAAATCCGCCAGCCTGTGTCGATTTCGATGCGCGATGATCGGCATGCTTTACGGCCCGGGTTTCTTGTACAGCCCCGCCTAGGCTGACCGTAAAATTGCGACCAATTGCGCTAAGAGCAGGTTAAGAGGCGCCTTTAACTTTATCCTTGGCGCAAAGATTGGCGGCCGCGATTGGGTAACAAGGCCATTTACCGTGGCTGTTGGTCAGAAACGTACAGTTCCCGGCCGCAGGAGCGTGCTATTCTTGAAAAAGAAACCGCGTTCAATTTTTCGCGGCCCGTTTGCGCCGGCCGCTGCGGCGCGGCGCGGCATTCGAGCGGACCATGGCCGAGAGTTGATCGAGTTCCAGCTTGGCGGCATCGGCAGCCCGGCTTTCCACCCGGCGATAGACTTTCAGCAATGTCTTGCCCAGTTCGGTCAGTTCGGTGCCGCCCCCGGCAACGCCGCCAACCTCCGCCGTGACCACGGCACTGTCGAAGGTTTTTTGCACTTCCTGGATCAGGAGCCAGGCCTTGCGATAACTCATGTCCATCGCGGCGGCGGCGCGGCGCAAGGAACCATGCTCGACAATGCGTTCCAGCAATTGCGCCATGCCCGGCCCCAGCGAACTGCCGGAGGGCTCGAAATCGATGCGGATGGAAAGACGTGCCATGGGCCGAGAGGATGTCCGAGAGGCGGGTTTAGGGCAAGCTGGGAGGAAAGAGCTTGAAGACGCGTCCGAGCGGGCTGTAGCCTGCAAAGGCCCATGCGAATGCGCCTCGCAGCCATCTTCCATCACAGGCGCAAGCAGAGCGCCGCCGGACTGTCACGGGCGCTGGCACGGGCGCTGGCATGGGCGCTGATTGCCGCCATCGCTTGCCTGGCGGTTCATCCTCTGCGCGCCGCTCCGGCGGATCAGGAATTCCGCAAGGGATTGTCGGCCTATCATGGCGGGCGGTTTGACGAAGCCATGCGGCTCTGGCTTCCACTGGCCCAAGGCGGAGATGCGCCCGCCCAGGCCGGCATAGGCTTTATGTATTATCGCGGCCTGGGCGTCGCGGTGGACTATCCCAAGGCCGCCCTTTGGTTGCGCAAGGCCGCCGAGCATGGGCAGCCCGAAGGCCAGATGATGCTGGGCACCTTGTACTTCTACGGCCGCGGGGTGGAGCAGAGTTATCTCTGGTCCTATGCCTGGTGCGATCTGGCCCAGGATGGCGGCAATGCCGATGCCTCGGCTTGCCGCGACGCCTCGCTACAATCCATGGCCAATGGTAGCGATCTCAAGAAAGCTTTCCGCATGAGCGTGGATCTGCATCAGCGTTTCAGCCGCAAACATTAGCGCTAGACCGTATCGTTATATCCCTTTGTACCTAACGATAGCTGCAAAGCAAAACGCACGCGTAATGCTGGATTTTGAAGGACCAATGTCACGCGTCTGTATTTTGTTGCGCCGCACCGTTGGAAGAGTTTCGCAAGGATTGTCGCCGGACCGCGAATCTATTGTCCCGTATCAAGGCCTGTGGTTTGTTAACGAACCGCGTCATCCGTTTGGTGGCACGCGCAGGGTTGGGTGCGCTCGTTTTTCTTTTATCCAGCCATGCGCCTGAGGAATCCACCATTTCGGTTCTTCTATAGGGGCCCTCATGTCTGACAGCGATTCGAATCAAACCGGTTCTTCCTCCATTCGCGCCACGCGACGCACTGTCATCAAAGGCGTCATCGCCTCCGGTGTCGCGGTGTCGGCCGCGGGCTATATCGTCTACAACCGCTATGGCTCGCGAGGCTCGGTGGCCGGCTCGGTCGAACGGCTGGTGACCTTGAACGTCAACGGCAAGGACCGCCGCGTCGATGTGCTGCCGCAAGAGACTCTGGCCCACACCGTCCGCTACAAGCTGGGACTGACCGGCACCAAGCTGGGCTGCGACCATTCCGAATGCGGTGCCTGCACAGTGATGGTCGACGATATCGCGACTTATTCCTGTTCCACGCTTACCCACAGCGTGCGAGGACGCAAGATCACCACCATCGAAGGCATCGAAGGCCCCAACGGCGAATTGCACAAGGTGCAAAAAGCCATGATCACCGAACTGGGACCGCAATGCGGCTTCTGCACGTCCGGCCAGGTCGTCGCGGCCGTGGCGCTGCTCAAGCACAATCCCAAACCGACTGTCGATGAAGCGCGCCGCGGAATGTCGGGCAATCTTTGCCGCTGCGGCGCCTACGATCATTATCTCAAAGCGGTCATGACCGCGTCGCGGGAGGCCTAAAACATGGCATACAATCTGATCGGCAAAGATTTCACGCCCATGGATGTCGAGGCCAAGGTCACCGGCCGCGCGAAATATGCGGAAGATTTCCGCGCCGACAATATGGTGTTCTGCAAAACCCTGACCAGCTCCATTCCGCACGCCAAGATTCGCAGCATCGATACCTCGGCGGCCCTGAAAATGCCGGGCGTGTTGGGCATCCTGACCGCCGACGACGTGCCGCAATTCCCGCCGCCGGCGCCGCCCATCCTGGCCAAGGACGAAGTCCATTATGTCGGCGAACCCATCCTGGCGGTCGCGGCGGAAAGCGAGCTGATCGCTGCGGAAGCGTTGGAAGCCATCAAGATCGATTACCAGCAACTGCCGCATGTGATCGATCCGCTGGAAAGCCTGTTCCCCGGCGGGCCCAATGCGCGTTCCACCGGCAATGTCGCGGCGGGCCAGATCGCGCTGCAGACCGTGAAATGGGAAGCGGCCGACTTCGCCGCCGCCGGCGACGCCAGGCTGCCCATGGGACGGGCGGCGGAAGAATGGAGCTATGGCGATCTTGATGCCGGCTTCAAAGCCGCCAAGGTGACGATCGAGGAAACCTTTGTCACCGGCACCTATTCGCACAATTGCATGGAAACCCGCTCCGCCTTTGCCTATTGGCAGGGTGGCAAGTGCTTCCTGCATGGCTCCAACCAGAGCCACACTTCCGCAATCGCCAATATCTCCCGCTATATCGGGATCGAGCCGGAAAATCTGGTGCTGATCGCGGAATATTGCGGCGGCGGCTTCGGCAGCAAGATTCCCGGCTATCCCAACATGGCGGTTGCCGCCTTGCTGTCCAAGAAAATCAACCGCCCGGTGATGCACCGCATCACGCGGACGGACGAATATGGCATCGGCGCCGCCCGGCCTGGATTCCAGGGCTATATCAAGATGGGCTTCCGCGCCGACGGCAGGCTGCTGGCCGCCGACATGTATCTGATCCAGGAAAGCGGGCCCTCCGCGACCGCGGGCGATTTCCGCGCCGCCGGCAATGCCCTCACTTTGATGTATCAGCCCGAGTCGGTGAAATTCCGCAGCGTTCCGGTTCTCACCAATACCGTGCCGGTGGGTGCCCATCGCGGCCCCGGCGAAAATCAATTCGCCGCCCTGGTCGAGCCCATGATGGACAAGGCCGCCCGCCAGCTCAACATCGACCGGATCGCCATCCGCCGCATCAATGCCCCCGACTCCAAGGGCACGGTCGGCAAGGAACGCGGTCCCTTGACCAGCGCCTTCCAAAAGGAAGCGCTGGACAAGATGGCCCTGCTCTTCAAGTGGAACGAACGCAAGAAGAAGTCGGGCCAGAGGGTCGGCAACAAGGTCACCGGCATCGGCATCGGCCAGGGCTATCATTCGGCGGGAACCAACGGCTTTGACGGACTGTTGCGCATCACCCCCGACGGCTTGCTGCATGTCCATACCGGCATCGGCAATCTGGGGACCTATTCCCATTCCGCCACGGCGCGCGTCGCCGCCGACATGCTGAACTATGAATGGGCCAACACGGTTATCGAACGCGGCGATACCCGCCGCGGTTTGCCGTTCAACTCGCCCCAGGCCGGCAGCCTATCCGCCTCCACCCAGTCCCGCACCATGTATGTCGCGGCGCTGGACATGAAGGACAAGCTGACCGACATCGCCGCCAAGTCGCTGGGCGGCGCGCCCACCGATTACATCCTGGGCAAGGAAAAAGTGGTCCACAAATCGGACCCTGGAAAATCCATCACCTACAAACAGGCGGTGCAAAAGGCGATGGAACTTGGCGGCAAATATGTCGGCAAGGAAGTGCCCGACGATCTCAACCCGATCACCAAAAATTCGGTCGCCACCATCGCGGGTTCCGGCCTGATCGCGGTTGCCAAGGATAATCTGCCCCGCGTCGGGGTCACGCCCGGCCTGTCCGCCAGCATCGCCGAGATCGAACTCGATGTCGAAACCGGAAAGTTCGAGATCAAGGAAATGCTGTGCGTCGCCGATTGCGGCACCGTGCTGCATCCCTTGGGCCTTGGTCACCAGATTTCCGGCGGCAATGTGATGGGCATCGGCATGGTGATGGAACGCCACATCTATGATCCCAAGCTGGGCATTCCGGCCTCGGTCGGCTTCCACCAAGGCAAGCTGCCCACCTATCTCGACGTTCCCGTCGAGGTCGCCTGGGCGGCGGTGGAAAAACCGGACCCGCAAAATCCGATCGGGGTCAAGGGTGTGGGCGAACCGGTCTTGGGGTCCGGCGCTTCCGCCATCACATCGGCGATCGCCGATGCCTTGGGCGGCCATCTGTTCAACCGCACCCCGGTCACGCCGGACATGATCCTCAATCACTTGGCGGGGCGCCCACCGGCGCACAAGCCCCTGCAAGTCAACGCGGTCTGAGGAGAACCAGCCATGGTCGTCAAGGATATGATGCCGAACTTCGAGCTGTTCCAGCCCAAAGAGGTCAAGGACGCGTTGGCCATTCTGGACAGTTATGGGAAAGACGCCTGGAAGATGGCAGGGGGCTATGACAGCCTGGTGTGGTTCAAGGAGCGCATCAAGCGCCCCAAGGCCGTGGTCGATCTTGGCGGCATCGCCGAGATGAAAGGGATCAAGGAGACCGCCGATGGAGTCGAAATCGGCGCTCTGACCACCCTGACCGATATCGAGGACAATGCGATCATCAAGGCCAAGTACCGGCTCTTGTCGGATGCGGTGGCCAAGGTCGCCAGCCCCCAGATCCGCCATGCCGGCACCATCGGCGGCAACGCCTCCCAGGATGCGCGCTGCCTCTATTACCGCTATGGACTGCCCTGCTACCGGGCGGGTGGCAACACCTGTTTCGCCGATACGCCGGAAGGCATCAACCGCGAACATGCCTTGTTCGAATCCGACCGCTGCGTGGCGGTGTCGCCGTCCGACGGCGCTCCCGCCCTGGTGGCGCTGGATGCCAAATTTGTCCTGCAAAGCTCCGGCGGGCAGCGGGTGATCGGCAGCGATGAGTTCTTCATCGGGCCGAAAATCGACATCACCCGGCTGACCTCCACCAAGCCCGAAGAGATATTGGTTGCCATCCGGCTGCCCAAGACCTGGGCCAATGCCAATTTCTATTTCGAGAAGGTCGCGGACCGCAACACCTGGGACTTCCCCCTGGTGAATGTGGCCGCCGCTCTTCGGGTGCAAAATGGCGTCATCAGCGACAGCCGCATCGCCTGCGGCGGCGTCAGCGCGGTGCCGCGCCGCCTCACCGCGGTGGAAGAAATCCTCAAGGGCCAGCCGGTGAACGAGAGCACCGCCAAACTGGCCGGCAGTTCGGCCACACGCGGTGCCCGGCCGCTCAATTATAACGGCTTCAAGATCCCGCTGATGGCCAACCTGGTGACCCGCGCCGTTCGCGACGCCAAAGCCTGAGGTCAAGCGTGCAGTTGTTCCGCCATGCCAACTCCATTTACGGGGGCAGCGACGTCATTATCGGCGCTTCCTACGATCTTCTGCTATGGTTTGTCGCGGCCGGCGCGGCGTTCATCCTGGCCCACGCCATCTTCAAGGCGATGACCGGCGGACGCACAAGTCATTGATCGCGGTTTCACAGGACAAGCCAGGATGAGCAATTCGCAATCGGACACGGCGGCGCCAGCGGGGCGCGTCCTGCGCCACAAGCTGGTCGACCGCCTTTATCATTGGCTGATGGCGCTCTCGGTCCTGATCCTGATGGTATCGGCCTTCCTGCCGATATTGGGCTGGAAATTCGAATGGCTTGACCTGCACTGGACCACGGGTGTGGTGCTGACGCTTGCCGTCCTGGTCCACATCCTGCGCGCCCTCTTCTGGCAGGATATCTGGGCCATGTTCATCGGGCCTGCGGATTTGCGCGCCGGCAAACCGGGAAAATATTCCCTGGCGCAGAAGCTGTATCATCTGGGCGTTTCCGTCCTGATCCTGGCCGCCATCGGCACCGGCCTGTTGATGCTGCGTAAGATCGACACGCCTTTGTGGCGGCGCGATCCTTACTGGTTCGACGATAGCGGCTGGGGGGCGATCTATGCCATTCACGGTTTCGCGGCCATGGCCCTGGTCACCATGGTGATGATCCACATCTATTTCGCGCTTCGCCCGGACGAGTGGCGGCTGACGCGCTCGATGTTCCGGGGCTGGATAAGCTCCAAGGAATATCTCGACCATCACGATCCCAAGCGCTGGCAAGCCAAAGAAGAAGCCTGAGCCGGCAAGAAGAGCGATATTCAAGGAACAGCAATGAGCGCCAATACCGACGTCATGGACCTGGACGGGGCAATCGAGACCGTCGAGGAGGTTTACGAGTTCATGCTGGCTTATGCCGCGCAGGGACGGCGCACCGAGGAAGACAGTTCCACCGCCGGAATCCGCTCTTATCTGCAACGCGCGGAACGCGCGCTGGCGGTGATCGCCGCTGCCCGTCTTCCCGCAGACGCCGCCCAGGAATTTCTTGACGTGGTGCGCGGCGATGCCGCCAAAGCCGGGGCGGCCCTGCGCCTGGTCCTGGCGCAGCCCAATATCAGCTCGCAACTTGTCGACAATCTGAATGCCTCGATCCATCTGCGCGCCCTGCTGACCGATCTTTTCCTGCTGGACGAAGCGCTCAAGATCAGCGCCTCCTGACGCATGGGCGCGGGCCGGACAGAGGAAAGGCGCACCCAATGTCGGCATTGAGGGTCGGTATCATCGGCCTTGGCGCCTTCGGTTCGCGGGTGGCGATGCGCCTGCTATGGTCCGGCTTCCATAGCTTGCAGATTTACGACCTTTCCGAGGAAACCCCGCGCGTCTTTGCCAACAATTGGGGGGGATTGCATGTCGGCTCGCCCAAGATGATGGCGCAGAACAGCGACATCATCGTCACCGTCCTGCCCTCGGCCGCCGAAATACGCGATATCTGTTTCGGATGGCAGGGCCTGGCAACCGGCTTTGCGCGCGGCGGCATCCTGATCGACCTTGGCGTCACCGATCCCCTGGAAACCGTGGCTTTGGCGAAAGAGCTCAAATCCCATGGCGTCGATCTGATCGACGCACCGGCCTTCGGAACCCCCGACGATGCCGGGCATGGCAAGCTCACCCTGATCATAGGCGGCGAGGAGGAGGCGGTGAAGCGGTCCGAGCCCGTTCTGGAAACCCTGGCCGCCAAGCGCATTCGTGCCGGGGCACCCGGCTCGGCCCAGGCGGCGGGCGCGGTCGCCGATTATGTGCGCGCGGTCCGCTTGCTGGCGGCCGGCGAAGCGATCCGGCTGGGCGCCCATTTCGGCTTCGAAGCCGCAAACCTGCTGGCGGTCTGCGATGCCTTGGGCGGCGCCGACCTGCCCGCGCTGCTGCGCAACGACATGGCGACGCGCCGCTTCAAGAGTGGGCATTCCCTGGGAATTCTGCGCGCCAATGTCGAACTGGCCGCCCGCCTGGCCAAGTCCGCCGGCGTGCCGCTGCCGCTGATGGCGCCGGCACAAGGTGCTTTAAACGATGCGGAAGCGCGGCTGGGATATGGCGCGGACCAGAGCGCCATCATCAAATGGCTGGAGACGCTGGTGACGGAGGCGGACAAAGATACGGGCACAGCGTCCGAACCGGCCGATGACGCCGCCTCCTGACGGCGCGGTCAGTCGGCGAAATAGTTGCAATACCCCCAGGGACTGACCGGCCCCTCGACCAGCATGCATTCCAACGGGTCGATATAGAAATGGCAGGCGGTGCAATTCTGCGTGCTGTCTTTTTGCTTATCGACGTAGCCCGCGACCTTCTTGCTGGCCTTCACGATCCGGCGTTGCTGCGCCTGGGCGGCCTGCGACGCCGCGCCCAGCAGCGCCAGATGAATAAGGCACCGCCGTGTGACGGGCACCTCCTTCACCTCAGCACTTCTTCTTGGCCAGGACTTTGGCTTCGGCATCGTTGGCGGCGGTGATGTGGCTGATGATCTCATCGCCGCTGGAGTCGTCTATGCAATGAAATTCATAGTCGAACTTGCCAGGGCTTTTCGAAGGCTGTTTTTTTTGAATGGTGCAGCCGGTCGAACATCCCGCGGCCATGGCCGGGGCGCAAACCAAGGCGGTGGAAGCGATCAACAATGCGCCGGCAATCCAAAGCTTCATAAGCACGATCCTCATTCGCCAATTGATGACATACCGGGAATTCGACTGTTTTGCGGCGAGCCGAATCCCGACACTGCCTTCTTCATGTATCGCAAGGATATCCCAAATGGTAGCCATTCTCCCTGGCAAAAAGGGAAAAAAGGGGCGCCAAGAATGATAATTTCGTGAGACGAAACAGGAGGTTATGAAGCGGCCTCGGCGGCCGCAAAGGCGGGTCTCGCAAGCCTTGTGAGCCTGGTGCTTGCGCCCGCGAGTCGGCGGGAAAAAATCCCGCCTTCCGGCGCCTCCGCCCCACTGCGTCCTGGGCTATAACGGGGCCGATGTCGCTGAAATTCCGTGTTCTGGGCTCTATTGCCGCCCTGCTTTTCCTGTCCTTGCTGGCGGGCGCAGTGCTGCTTTCGCTGCATGCCCATGCCCTGGTCGAGCTGGAAGTGGGTACCGCCTTCAATGGCGCCGCCCAATCGGTCCGCGACACCTTGCGTTCGGACGTCCAGCATACCGTCACCTTGCGCGAAGTGGTTTCCAGCTTTCAAGGACAGCGGCATGTGCGGGCGGCCCTGGTCAATGAAAACGGAAAGATGATCGTGCAGTCCGACATCGGCCGTTTGTCCGATCCCGCACCGGCCTGGTTCGTGCGCCTGATGATGCCTCCTGTGCTGACGGCGCGCATTCCCATTGCCCTGCCCGGCTATCCCTGCGTGATGGTGCTCACCAGCGATTCCCACAGCGAGATCGCCGAAGTTTGGGGACATGTGCGCGACGCCTTTGTCATCATGCTGCTGTTCTGCGTCTCCACCATGGCGGTGGTCTCGCTGGCGGTGGGCGCGGCGTCGCGCTTCCTGGCCAGGTTCCAATCCGGACTGCAATCGATCTCCGACAGCCGTTACGAGACCCGCCTGGACATCAAGGGGCCACCGGAATTCGCCCGCCTCGCCCAGGGCTTCAATCACATGGCCTCGCAACTGGCGGCCTTCTCGCACGCCAACCGCCAGCTCTACGCGCAATTGCAAAATGCCCAGGAGGAGGAGCGCGCCGAAATCGCGCGCGATCTGCATGACGAGGTCGGCCCCTATCTGTTCGCGCTGCAGGTCGATGCCAAGGCCATCGGCAAGATCGACACGCCGGAAGCATCGCGCCTCAGCGGCTCGGTGCGCGAAGCGGTGGTGCATATCCAACGCCATGTCCGCAACATCCTGCGGCAGTTGCGCCCCGTGACCCAGCTGGAATTCGGCCTGGAAGCGGCAGTCGGCGATCTCACCGCTTTCTGGAGGCGCCGCAATCCGGATATCCGGTTTGAACTGGATATCCGCCTGCAGACCACACTCGACCGCCGCCATGAAGAGGCGGCATACCGCATTGTCCAGGAAGCGGTCAGCAATGCCATGCGCCACGGCAATCCGAGCATCATTGCCATCGCCATCCGCTCCGAGGCGGGCGAACTCACCGTGCGCGTGCAAGACGATGGCGGCGGCGCCCAAAGCGGCAAGGAGGACGGCATAAGCCTTGTTCCCGTCAGTCTGGGACAGGCCGGAATTGCCGGCATGCGCGAGCGCGTCCTCGCCCTGAAAGGCCGGCTTGATATCGACAATATTCCGGGACGCGGCGTGCTGCTTTGCGCGGTCCTGCCGCTGGTCCAGGAGCATGAACCGGCATGAAGCGCATTCTGGTGGTCGATGATCACGCCATCGTCCGCTCCGGCATCCGCCGGCTGCTCAGCGAACGGCCGGATATCGAGGTGGCCGAAGCGGCAAGCGGCGAAGAAGCAATCGGCGCGGTGGCGGGCTTGGCCCTCGATCTGATAGTGCTGGACCTCAATCTGCCCGGCCTGGGCGGGCTGGAATTGCTGCGGCGTCTGCTGCGCACCGTTCCCAAAGTGCCGGTGCTGATTTTCTCCCAGCATGCCGAGGCGATTTATGCCAGCAAGGCGCTGGAAGCGGGCGCGCAAGGTTTCGTCAGCAAGAACGCCCTGCCGGAGGAATTTCTCGAGGCGGTCGATGCCGTGCTCGCCGGCGGCACCGCGATCGAAAAAAGCATCCAGCGCGAAATGGCGGTACGCGACCTTGCCGAGGATGCCTATCTGCGCCCGCTCACCGAGCGCGACATTGAAATTCTGCGCCTGCTGGCGGCAGGAAACAGCCTGTCGGAGATCGCCGCCAAACTGGGCATCGCCTACAAGACGGTGGCGAACACCTTAAGCCGCATCAAGGAAAAACTCGGGGCCGGACAAACCTCCGACCTGGTCCGTATCGCGATTGGCCGCGGACTGACGGACCTGTCCTAGCCGGCTTAGCCGCCGGTGACGGACATGTGCCGTTTGACGGCGGGGGCGGCGCCGCGCACCGGCAACAGGAAATCATGCGATTTGGGCTTGGCGGCCAGGGCGCGATCGATCGCCTGATTGAGCAAATCGTCCCGCGCCGAGGCGCGCAGCGCTTCGCGCAAATCCACCGAACCTTCCTGACCCAGGCACATGTACAAGGTGCCGGTACAAGTCACCCGCACCCGCCGGCAGCTTTCGCAGAAATTGTGGGTCAAGGGCGTGATGAGACCCAGCTTGCCGCCGGTTTCGGCAATGCGCACATAGCGTGCCGGTCCGCCGGTGCGTTCCGCCAGTTCCGTCAAGGTCCAATAGGATTCCAACTCGCGCCGCACCGCGGCCAAAGAAAGAAACTGGTCGGTGCGATCCTCATCCACCGCGCCCAACGGCATGGTCTCGATCAAAGTGATGTCCATGCCGCCTTGATGCGCCCAACGGATGAGTTGCGGCAGATCGCGTTCATTGTCGCGCTTCAGGGCGACGGTATTGATCTTGACCTTGAGCCCGGCCTCTTGCGCCGCGGCGATGCCGTCCAGCACCTGCGCCAGGCAATCGGCGCGGGCGATGCGGGCAAAGGTGGCGCGGTCCAGGCTGTCGAGCGAGACATTGATGCGCCGGACACCGGCCTGATACAGGCCCGGCGCGAACTCCCTCAGCCGCACCCCATTGGTGGTCAGGGTCAGTTCGTCCAGAGCACCGCTGTCCAAATGCCGCGACAGGGCGCGCACCAGATCCAGAAAGCCGCGCCGCATCAGCGGCTCGCCGCCGGTCAAGCGCAGGTGCCGCACCCCCCGGCGGACAAAGGCGGTGCAGACCCGGTCCAGCTCTTCCAGGCTCAGCAACTGCGCCTTGGGCAGGAATTTCATTTCCTCGCCCATGCAATAGGTGCAGCGGAAGTTGCAGCGGTCGGTGACGGAAACGCGCACATAATCGACGGTGCGGCCATACGGGTCGACCAAGGCGCGGGCTTGCAGACTTTCCACCGTCATGGGCATAGTATACGGTAAAATATCGCGGTTAAAAAGCTTGATATTTCAGCTTCTTATAAGGACTCTTTGGCGGATCACATTAGGATTTCCGGCGGGCCCGGGCCGACTCACCCTTGGCCGCCGTCATCGCTAGAATAAAAAAACGGTCATGGGGGATCGCATGTCTTTTCCAGCCACCGAGGGCGATGTCCTGGCCGTGGCCGCCGATTGGCTGGCGCAGGGCCACAAGGTGGCGCTGGCCACGGTGGTCAAGACCTCCGGCTCGGCGCCGCGCCAGGGCGGCAGCCATATCGTGGTGCGCGACGACGGCGCCTTTGAAGGATCGGTGTCGGCGGGCTGCGTGGAAAATGCGGTGATCGAGCTGGCCCAGGCGGTGCTCGGCGATGGAAAAAACCGCACCGCCCGTTTCGGGGTCAGCGACGGACTGCTGGCGCCGGGCTTGCTGTGCGGCGGGGAAATCGAAATTCTGGTCGAACCGATCGCCTGACATGGAGCGCGCCACCCTGGAAAAACTGATGCAGGCGCGGCGTGAAGGCCGCGTCCTGGTCCGTGCCCTGAATTTGGCGACCAGTGAGGAAAGATTGCTGGACCCGGCCGCCTCCGACACCTCGCCGCTGGGCCAGGCGGCGCGTCTTGCGGCGCAAAGCGATGCCAGCCGCCGCATCGCGCTGGAAGATGGCGTTTGGTTTCTCACCGTCTATCACCAGCCCTGGGAGTTCGTGATCGTTGGCGCGGTGCATATCGCCCAGGCGCTGGCGGCGCTTGCGGTCGCGGCGGGATACCGGGTGCGGGTGATCGATCCCCGCGCGCCCTATGCCACAGAAGAACGCTTCCCCGGCATCAACCTGCAACGCGACTGGCCCGGCGAGGCCCTGGCCCAAAAGCCCCTCACGCCTCACAGCGCCCTGGTGGTGCTGGCGCATGACGCAAAGCTGGATGACGATGCCCTGGCACAGGCCCTGCCCTCGCCCGCCTTTTATATCGGCGCGCTGGGCTCGACCCGGACCCATGCCAGGCGTCTGGCGCGGTTGGAAGCCTTGGGGTTTTCGCCAAGCCAGCTTTCCCGCATTCACGGCCCGGTCGGTCTGGCCATCGGCGCCCGCTCTCCCAGCGAGATCGCCATCGCGGTTCTGGCCGACCTGGTGCGGCTGCGGCGCAAGACGCCCCGCATCGCCGGGGTCGTGCTGGCCGCAGGCACCTCCAGCCGGATGGGCCGCAACAAGCTGGTGGAAACTGTCCGCGGCAAAACTCTGGTCCGGCGCGCGGTGGATGCGGCGCTGGCCAGCCGGCTGGATCCTGTGCTGGTGGTCACCGGCCATCAGGCCGACAAGATCGCTGCCGCGCTGGCGCAAACCCCGGTCTGCCTTATCCACAATGCGCGCTTCCGGGATGGTCTCAGCACTTCGCTGCAGTCGGGCCTGGGGGCGGTTCCTGGAGATTGCGATGGCGCCATGATCCTGCTGGGGGATATGCCCGACATTTCTCCTGCCCTGATCGACCGGCTGATTGCCGCTTTCAATCCGGCGGCTGTCTGTGTGGCGACCGCCGGCAAGCGGCGCGGTCATCCCGTCTTGTGGGCGAAGCGGTTTTTCCCCGCGCTGATGGCCCTGTCAGGCGACAAAGGCGCCCGCGAAATCCTGCAGGCGCTGGGCGCTCAGGTGCTGGAGATCGAAGCCATGGATGATGCGCCGCTGGTGGATATCGACACGGTCGAAGCCCTGGCCGCCTATCAGAGCTAGGCCTTACGGGCGCGCCGGCGCAGTCCGGCGGCGCCCATCAATCCCACCGCGAACAGCGATACGGTCAAGGGTTCCGGCACATCGGTCACGGTGACTTCCGTGATTGGAGCGTCACCCTTGGGGTCAGACTTGGGTTCGTCGGACTTGGGATCGCCGGTCGGATCCTCGACAAAAGACGGATCGATAAAGTCGGAGGGCAAGTCGTCGCCAGGGAAATCTTTAACGGTGAGACCGGGAATGGTGTCGTCCGGATTGGTCTTGTCGCCATCCTTATCGCCATCCTTATCCCCATCCTTGCCATCGCCGTCACCAGCGCCCGCACCGCCACCACCAGCGCCCGCACCGCCACCACCAGCGCCCGCACCGCCACCACCAGCGCCGCCAGTGCCGCCATTGCTCCAGAAGCTGGGCGTATGATCGCTATTGCCGTTGGGCCAGCCGTCACCGCCATTGCCGCCGGCGCCATTCTCAAAATTGTCCGGATGATCGCCGGCATGGCCGGAATCGTCGTCGCTATCGTCTAAATCGGTGCAGGGATGCACGCCATGCACGCAGAAAGGCGTATCGAACGCATTGCCGTGATCGTGGTCCCATTCGCCCCAATTGGCCGCCAGAATCGAACCGCCGGAAGCGCCACCCGCTCCGCCATGGGGCGCGCTATCCGGCGCCCCGCCGTGATGATGGGCTCCCGCATCCTTGTTGGCGGAAGCCAAAGTGGGCGCCAGCAAGACAGCGATCAGCACCATGAAAAAGGCCGCCAAAAGGCCCAGTGCCGCCATGCTCAATTTGAAACGCTTCTTGGTCATGCCCTCCAGTGCAGCAAATTCGATGCCGCCGCCGCTAAAACCTGCTTTCTCGGTTAAGACGGCGCGGCCAAGCCGCTTTTTCCGCCAAGCCCAGCGTTAACGGCGCGCCCCGCGTCCGGGATTTTCGTCCCCCATCGCCTGGTCGTCCCGGCGTGATCGCCTGACCGGAATGTGGGCCCTGACCCATTTTGGGATAGTGCATTTGGCCCGGGAACAATCGCGTAGGTAGAAACACCGGGCCTGGCCGGCCCGTTAAGCCTCTTCGCAAGATGATATGGCGCGGACCCTAGCTTGCGGCCTCTGCGCGCCGCTCCCGCCGGGCGACACGGTTAATCACGCAAGCGGATTTTTAGCCGTTCATAAAACCGGCTTCTAATGGCTTTGGCACCATTCTGCGCCCAGCACCTGGAGCAACAGCAATGGCATCGACAGCGGCGCCAGTTCACGACAACCGCAAATACGAACGCATCAAGCTTTTCCTGCCCGGCCAATTGTTCAATCCCCTCAACGAACAATCGGTGGAATGCAAGGTCTTGAACCTGTCGGCCGGCGGTGCGGCCGTGCAATGCGACGCAAAATTTCCCGCGGGCCTCACCCTGGTTCTCTACATCGAGAATTTTGGCCGTTTTGAAGGCAAGACCATCATTCACGCCAGCGGACAGCTGGCGCTGGAATTCGCCATTGGCGAAGGCAAGCGCGGCCGGCTCAAGGAGATGATCAAATCCTTCGCCGCCGATGGCGTGGCCGGTATCAGCCAGTTGCGCAAACATTCCCGCATGCCCGCCCTGATCAGCGGCAGCATCACCCGGGCCAATGGCGAGCATATTTCCTGCGATGTGCTCGATATTTCGCTCGACGGCGTATCCCTGAGAACATCGATCCGCCCGAAAGTCGGAGAGATCATCAATCTGGGGCGCACCCGCGGCCGGGTGATACGCCACCATGCCGATGGTATCGCAGTTCAGTATGTACGCGAGTCCGGCAAAGCCGCATAGCGGCGCGACCATAACGGAGCAGCGGCGGACCCGGAGCGCAGCGGAGGGCCCCGCCGTGCGACCTTAAAAAACGTCAGGCGACCTGCCTGAGGTCAGCCGCCAAAGGTGAGCACATCAGCTCGCCGCCATTGGTCACCACATCCCAGAATTCCGGTTTGGTCTGCGCCATCTCCTGGAACATGGTGGGCAAGTGGCAATAGGTCGGCTGGCGCAGGCCATGATGGGAAACCATCGGGCCTATCGGCAGAAACCGCATCCCCAGCATCGCCATCCAGCGCATCAGTTGGGGTTCCATCACGGCGCCCCAATATTCGATGCCAAGCTCCACGCTCTGCCGCAGCAGGATTTGCATCAACCCCAGACAGGGCAGATAACCGCGCCGCTCGCGCTCGGCTTCCGGACTCAGCGGTCCCAGGTCCCGGCGCCGGAATTCCTTGGATATCGCGAAGCGGGAAATCTCGGCCGCACTTCCGCTGGGGAAATAATCGGTGGCACGGATGCCGTTCTTCTTGAGCAGTTGCTCGATGGGAAGACTGTTGGGCCGCGCCTCGGGAAGAATCAGCCGGGCCGTGCCGATCGCCTCGTCAATCGAGCGGTGAAACAAAAGGCCGTGCACCGCATGGCGGTCGAACTGATCGGTTTCCAGCCCGCCCTGTTGTTGGGCCGGGTCTTCGAACCGCCGCTCGATACAATAGACCTGATAGCGCAGGGCGAAGGCCGCTTCCATCAAGGCGCGGGTATTGGCCGAAACCAGCTTGAAATAAGCGTTAAAACGCTCCAGGGGGTCGCTTTCGGGAGACGACGAAACTCCACCCAGAGATCTATCCAACGACAGACCTCCGCACCACAATCTTCGACAGCAATTCGTTGCTCCCTCTATCCCGGATTAATGATCCCCCCATCAATCCCGACCGCCCCCCGCAACACGTCAATTTCTGACAATTGGCAAAGAACCGGCAACAGAATCACCCTACCTGCTCTTCCAGAATGATCAATAGGGTAAAACCGCGTAATCCAATCATTCGTGGCCTTGGAACGGTATCGTCGCGAAATCGTCATGGCCGGCCCATCCAAACCGTTGCCGCGATGCAAGGGGCGTGGAGATGCCGCCACACATAGGGGCTTGATACGGACCGGTCTGGAACTCGGTAAGAGATTTCGGCCCCTAGTGAAAGACCTGTGTCCGAATTGGGGCGCAGCCGATTGCTCCAGAGATGATTCGGCAGCGCTCTTGCCCGTTTCTTGCGAGGCAGCAGCCAGCATCGGCTTATTGCCCCGATTTGGCACGGGCGAAGCCATGCCGGTCGAGGGAAGTATGCACAATTTCATCGTTTTTCTGTTTTGCCTTGGCGCCGGCATTACCGCCTCTGGCCTGCTGGCCAGCCTTTACCGTCTGATCGCCCGCGAACCCCGGACCAGAATCGAGACGGTCCTGCACTATGCCGTGATGGTGATTGCCGGGCCGGTCGTGCTGATCGGCAACAGCACAAAATCCTACCGGGACAAGGAATGCTCCAAGGCCGCTTATGCGCTGGTCATCGCGCTGAGCGGCTATTGGTCCTTTGTCACGGGGGTGGTGATCCTCAGCATATGGGTCGCAATCCGCGGCGCCTGACGGGATTACCCGCGCATCAGGGCATCGACATAGGCCTGCAAGTCCGCGGCATCGAAAGCCGGGCCGAAATGAAGCCCGATGGGATCGACAGAGTCCGGCAAGGCATTGTTCCCGGTCGCGACATTGAACAGGTCGGGACGAAACACCGCGGCTGCGGCCTGGGCCTGGCTCTCGTCCAGGGGTTTGCGCAGGCCGGTCGCGATTTCGGCATAAAGCCAGCGCGCCTTGCGCGGATCGGGGCAGTTGATGCCGTCGCCCTGGAAAACCAGGAAATCGGAGACCGAGCGGGATTCGGTGCGATTGACCGCCAGGCTGCCCGACAAGGCATTGAGCACCGTCTTGGGTGCCACATTCAGATACTGCGGCTGGGCCAGCATATGCGCCAGATTGGCGTGATTGCCGGGGTCCTGGCACCAGCGGGCCGCGGCCTGATAGGCCCGCAGTAGCCGGTGAATCGACTCCGGCTCATTGGTTGCCGTCTCATCACGCAGCGCCAATACCTTGTCCGGGGCACAGCGGGAAATTTCCGAGCCGAACACCACAATGCTGCCGACGCCGCTTTCCACCGCCCGGCTGTTCCAGGGCTCGCCCACACAACAGCCTTCGATTTCGCCTTCCGACAGGCGCGCCACCATGAAAGGCGGCGGCACGACCTGGAATTGGACATCGGTAAAGGGATCGATTCCACCGAGCAACAGCCAGTGCCGCACGATGATGGCGTGGACGGAAAAGGGAAACACCACGCCGAACGTGATCGGCGCATCGCCGGACTTTTTGCGCCGGTCGATAATGCGTTTGAGCGCTTGCGCCGACTGCCTGGGATCCTGGGGCGGGTGGCCCAGTATCTCCTCCAATCCACGGTAAAGACGGGCGGCCAGGGTGATGCAATTGCCGTTGGCATTGAGGCCAAAGGGCACCGCCAGCGGCACTTTGGCGGTTCCCACCCCCAGGCTGGTGGCGACCGCCAAGGGCGCCAGCATGTGCGAGGCGTCGAACAGGCCGTGAGTCAGCTTGTCGCGGATATTGGCCCAGGAGGTTTCGCGTACCAGGTCGATCTGCAATCCCTCGCGCTCGGCAAAGCCGCATTCGCGGGCGGCGATGGGAATGGCGGCATCGATCAAGGGGATGAAGCCGACCCGGATATTGTTCGTCATGGCCGCCTCATTTGAGCACACTCTCCGCCATCACAATGGCCCGGGCGATCTCGACCAGCCGCCGCTTCTGGTCCATCGCGGTCTTGCGCATCAGGACATAGGCCTCCTGCTCGCTCAGCGTCTTCGCCGCCATCAGGATGCCTTTGGCCCGCTCGATCACCTTGCGGTCGGCAAGCGCGGTTTTGGCCTCGTGCAGTTCCTCTGTAAGGCGTGAAAAGACGTCGAACCGCTGCACGCACATATCCAGTATGTGCTTGACCCGGTCCTTTCTCAGTCCGTCCACGACATAGGCCGAAACCCCCGCCATCATCGCCTCCCGGATCGAGGCGCTGTCGCTCTGGTCGACGAACATGGCCACCGGCCGCTTGACCAGCCGGCTGACCTGGAACATCTGTTCCAGTACGTCGCGGTTGGGGCTTTCCAAATCGATGACAATGATATCGGGATCGATCTCGGCGATCTGTTTGAGAAGATTGCCGGTCTCACTCAACCACCGGACATCGGCATGGCCGGCTTCGCGAAGCCCGTCCTGGATGATGGCGGCGCGCGCATGGTTCTCATCGATGATCAGTATGCTTGGCTGATCCATCATGAAACGCCGCTTGCCCCCGCACCGACATTAGCAAATCCGGGCATCGCGACAATCGAGACATGATCACGCAGCCTTGTCACCGGCCTGGCCGTGCCGCTCATAGAGGAACTGCAGCACCTGCTTGCGGCAACGGGCATATTCCTGTGTATCGGCGGCGGCCAGCCTGCGGCGGGGGCGCTCCAGCCCGACCTCGCAGATGTCGCCGATCGTCGCCGCCGGGCCGTTGGTCATCATCACAATCCGGTCGGACAACAGCACCGCCTCGTCCACGTCATGGGTGATCATGATGGCGGTGTTTTTCGTCGCCTGGTGAATCTCCATCACCGTGTCTTGCAGATGGGCGCGGGTCAGCGCATCCAGCGCCCCGAATGGCTCATCCAGCAGCAATATCTTGGGCTGCATGGCAAGGGCGCGGGCGATACCGACGCGCTGGCGCATGCCGCCCGACAATTCGCCGGGCTTTTTGTTGAGGGCATGCTCCATGTGAACCAAGGTCAGATTGTGCCTGGTCCAGTCGTCGCGTTCGGCCGCCGATTTGCTCTTGCCGAACACCTTGTCGACCGCTAGCCGGACATTGGCATAGGCCGTGAGCCATGGCAGCAGGCTGTGGTTCTGGAAAACCACGGCGCGGTCCGGGCCGGGCTCGTCCACCACCACGCCATCCAACAGCACCGCTCCGGTGGTGGCGCGCGACAGGCCCGCCACGATATTGAGCAAAGTGGATTTGCCGCAGCCGGAATGGCCGATGATGGTGACGAATTCGCCCTTTTCGATGGCCAGGGAAACATTCGACAAGGCCGTGAACCGCCCGCTTTGGGTATCGAAAGTCTTACCCACCTGCTCGATGGTCAGATAACCGCGCATGATGCCCTCCTAAACCGGCCGGCCGGCAATCAGCCGCCCGATAAAGCTGATGATGCGGTCCAGCAGAAATCCGATGATGCCGACATAGATCAGCGCCAGGATGATTTCGCTGAGCAGCGAGGAATTCCAGCCGTCCCAGATGAAGAATCCGATGCCGACGCCGCCCACCAGCATCTCGGCCGCGACGATCGCCAGCCAGGACAGCCCGACCCCGATGCGCAGACCGGTGAACATATAGGGCACGCTGGCGGGCAGCATGATCTTGGTGAAGTATTCGAAAGCGTTCAGCCTGAGCACCCGGGCGACATTGCGATAATCTTCCGGAATCTGGCGCACGCCGACGGCGGTGTTGAGGATGATCGGCCAGATTGCGGTGATATAGATCACGAAGATGGCGGACGGATTGGAATCCTTGAAGGCCGCCAGCGAAATGGGCAGCCAGGCCAAGGGCGGCACCGTCCGCAACACCTGGAAGATCGGGTCAAGTCCGCGATAAGCGAAGCTGCTTTGCCCGATCAACACCCCCAACGCCACGCCGCTGACCGCCGCCAGACTAAAACCGATGCCGACCCGCTTGAGGCTGGCCAATATCTGCCAGAACAACCCCACATCCGTGCCGCCATTGTCGAAGAAGGGATCGCGGATCAGTTCCCAAGTATCTTTGATCACTTTGCTGGGCGGCGGCAACGCGGAGCCCGTCCCGCTGCACAGCATTTGCCACAGCAAAAGCAGCAGGCCGACGGTGATCAACGGCGGCACCAGTAGCGCGGCGCAATTGCGCGCTTTTTCCAGCAGGCGCAGCCCGGCCAGCCATGGTTTGAACCGCGACGGCTTGGCCAGCTCGCCCAAGGTTCCGGTCATTGTCACGCCACCCTCCTGATCTTGAGGCTGGCAAGATAGGCTTTGGGATTGTCGGGATCGAAGCTCTTGCCGTCGAAGAACTTCTCCACCCCCCGGGAGGTGGATTTGGGGATTTCCGCGTCCTTGACGCCAAGCGTCTTGGCGGCATCGCGCCAGATTTCTTCGCGATTGACGGTTTTGAGCATCGCCTTGATGTCGGTGTCGGGCGGCAGAAAGCCCCAGCGCATATCCTCGGTGAGAAACCAGGCCTCGTGGCTTTGGAAAGGATAGGAGGCGAAATTGTTCCAGAACTTCATCAGATAGGGGAAGTTCTCGATCTTCTTGCCGTTGCCGTAATCGATCTCGCCCGAAGTGCGGCCGATAATGTCTTCCTCCGGCACCTTGAAATATTCCCGCCGCGCCACGATCTCGCACAATTCCTTGCGGTTCTGCGGGTTGTCGCACCAGCGCTGCGCCTCGATCACCGCCATGGTGAGCGCCTTGGCGGCCTTGGGATTCTTCTCCACCCAATCGGCGCGCATCCCCAGGCTCTTTTCCGGATGGTCGTGCCACAATTCTCCGGTGGTCAAAGCGGTATAGCCGATGCCCTGATTGACCAGCTGCGCGTTCCAGGGTTCGCCCACGCAGAAGGCTTCCATGGTTTTGACCTTCATATTGGCGACCATCTGGGGCGGCGGCACCACAATGGTGGAGACATCCTTGTCGGGATCGATGCCGCCGGCGGCCAGCCAATAGCGCATCCACAGATCATGCGTGCCGCCGGGGAAAGTCACCGCCACCTTGGGATCGCCGCCATTCTGACGCTGCTTGGCGAAAGCGGCTTTCATCTTGGAGGAGTCCAGTCCCACCCCCATGCTTTGATAATATTTGGAGACCGAGATCGCCTGGCCATTGGTGTTGAGCCGCGCCAGGATGTTCATCGGCAGTTTGCCCGTCTTGGTCACTCTGCCGGACGAGATTAGATAAGGCAGCGGTGTGAGGATGTGGGCGCCGTCGATGCCGCCATGGCCGCCACCCAATTCGATATTGTCGCGGGTGGTGCCCCAGGATGCTTGCTTCGCCAGCTTGACGTCGGGCATGCCGAACTTGGCGAATAGTCCCTTTTCCTTGGCGATGATCAGCGGCGAGGAATCCGTCAGGGCGATAAAGCCCAATGTCGCGCTGGTGGTTTCCGGCGCATCGGCGGTTGCCGCCCAGGCGCCGCCCGGCACCAGGCTTCTGGCCGCCGTCAGAAGTGCGGCGCTGCCCGCGCCCTTGAGGATGGTGCGGCGACTTTTGATCATGTTGCTCATGGATTTTTTCCTCGGATCAATATTTGTAGGCCAGCTGCAGCCAGAAGATGGACTTGTCGGGAAAGCCGCCAAAGGCCGTGCCCGCACCGCGATAGGCGGCATATTTCGCCAGCACCGAGGCATTGGCATCGACCGCCAGTTCCAGGCTGGCGTCCCATTCGCTGCCGATCCCGGCCGTCAGATTGTCGGTGGTGAAATCGTGATAGAAGACCGTACCGGTCAGGCTTCGCATCTCGATGAAATCCGCCGGCAGGACGTAAGCGGCCTTCACATAGAAATCCTTGAGGCCATTGGCCGGGGTGGTGAGAAACATGTCCGCCCAGCCATTGAAGGCATGCAGGGTGGCGAGCGGCGTGGCGAAACCGATGGTGCCGTTGCCTTCCAACACTTCGTAACCGACCAGGCCGGTCAGGCCTTTGTAGCTCACGCTGCCCTCGCCCAGCCAATAATTCAGGCTGATGGACAGGGGATTGTTGGCATAGTTGGTCTGATGCGCCACTTCGCCGGTCAGCTTGCCGGTGACGTCTTCGGCCAGCGCCATGCTGTAATCGGCGCGTCCGCCATAGGTGGCGGTGGAAAGTCTTGAGGTGGCTGTGATTTGTGCCGGCGCGGTGGCGAAGCCCGGCGCCGACAGATCGAGCAGGAAGGCATAAGCTTCTAGCCTGAGATTATCGATCCCGATATAGACCGCGTCCATCACATGGCTGTTGCTCTTGAAGTAATTCGCCAAACCGGTCGATGAGGCGGCGGTGTTGGAAGGCAGCGGGATCGCCGGACCGCCGATGCGGTTGACGCGATAAAGATAGGCATAGGTGAAGGTCAGGTCTTCGATGGAGGTATTGACCGCCGACAGAGAGTCATAGGTCTGTTCGTGCTGGCGCCACCCCGCATTGCCGACAAAACGCTGGTTGCCGATCAACAGGCGCTGACGGCCGATGGTGAATTTGGTGTCGAAGTCGGAGGCATAGCTCAAGGTCAAGCGGTTGAGCGCCGTCATCGCCGGATCGGCGACGGTGGGATAGGCGGTCTTGCCGTTGCGGGTGCTGTTATAGGTGGCGCCGCCCACGGTCCAAATCTGATCGAAATCGAAGCCCAGCTGGAAATTGTTCCAGTAACCGGTGTCATAACCGAGGCGGGCGCGAATGGTCCCCGCATTGGCATCCAGCGTCTTGCTGTTGTCGCTCACCGTCTCATAGCGCGAGCGCAGATCGATCACCGCGCGCCCCTGCGCGATGATGCCGACCAGCGGCAATTCGGCATGCGCCGCCGTGGAGCACAACAGCCCCAAGACGCCGGCAGCCACGCCTTGTTTGAAGTAAAAACCCATTACCGTCCCCCTTTTTTCAGCCGGATGGCTGAGGCCAAAAATGAAAAAGCGCCTGGCCGGCGATGCCTCGCCGATCAGACGCCTTTGTCCGTATGGGGCCGTCAGGCCCCGATGGAATTTGAAATGGGTCGTCTTTGACCCGGCCGGAATCGCTTCCGGTTTTCAATCCTTGCCGGATCGAATTTTGCGTTGCAACAACTTATTGAAGAAAAAGAGAGAATTTTTGCCGCGCTGCACAATATGTAAGCAGCCCGGCTAGCAAACCGGCACGGTTTGCACAGAAGTTGACAGGTTAAGGATGCGCCTCAGCCGAGTGCGGCTTTCTGCTTTGCAATCCGCTGCTCGCGCTCAGCCGCAAAACGCGCGATGCCCGCGAAGATCGATTCCGGATCCAGATGTGCCTCGGCGATGACATCGGCTTCCAGGCCGCCCGTCAGCCACTGATTGTCCCAATCCGACGTCAGCGAATAGGCATCGGTGAGCGGCCCCAGATTGCGCGCCGGCATCACCCGGCGCGTTCCTGTACTGACCACCATGGCATCGACCAGGGCCTGCGGCGGCAAAACCGCGTTGCGATAAGCTTCCGGCTGGCGGTCGAACAATTCTTCGCTGATGGCGGAAACCACTTTCACATTGATGCCCGCTTTTTCCAGGCGCGGCAGGACCTTCACCAGATTGACGGTGGAGCTGGCGCCCTGGGCGATGACATAGCCATGCTTGGCCTTGTCCGGCGCGAAGTCGCGGATCACATAAAAACCCTTGGCGGCAGCCAGCGGGTCCTTGTCGGCGAAAATGCTGCGGTCGGCGACCGGATTGTCGGGCCGGGCCACTTCGATGATGATGACGCCCACCTTGGGATCGCGCGCCGCGATTTCGGCGGCGGCGAAATAGCCGGGCGCCACGTCGTTATAGTCCCAGAAGTTCAAGTGAATGACTTGGCCGCGCGGAAACAGCCGCCACACCTGGGGCGCGAAAATACCGAAATGGGTGCGCCCGTCGGCCGCCGTTTCCGGTCCGGAATGCCCCACCAGGATATGCAGCACGCCCATACGGAAGCGGCTGTCCTGACTCTGCTGGCTCCACACCCGCGCCGGTGTGTACATCAAGGGCGTGAAGGCGCCATAGGTGCCGCTCAAGGCCCACACGCCTTTGAACTGGTGGGGATCGACGCTGGCACTTTGGCTCACCAAGCCGATGGCGCTGGCGACATTGCCGGCTTCCTGAATCGCCGCCTTGACGCGGGTGCCCAGCGGATTGACCTCGGGATCATAGTGACCCCAAAGGCTGCCATGCTCGACATTGATGGATTCCGACAAGTCCGCCGCCAAAGTGACGAAGCGGTTCTCGGTGACATAGTTCATCCATTTGATGATCTCGGAGATGGCGCGCCGCCCACCCGCCGCCTCGCCCGGCTTTTTGAACAGGGCAATAGAAACCTCCTTGCTGGCGCCGGACAGACGGTTGGTGACGGTGACTTTCACCGGCTCCTTGGGAAGATTGGCGGGCTTTAGGCGCTCGTCCAGGAAGGTGTCCGGCTTGTTGCCGAAATAGACATCGCGGTCGTCTTTGACGCCGTCGCCGATCTGCACCAGCCGGTCCGCCAGCCAATCGCCCAGCCCGTTCTGATCGAACACCGACATCACCTTGTCGATATTGGTCTTGAACTGGATCAGGCGCTCGCGCTCGTTGGTGACAGCCCCCTTGCGGATGCCGTCGAATTCGATGCCGTAGCGCTCCTCGAAAGTGCCGGCCAACGCGACGAAATAATCGGAATTCATCTTGTAGCCGTAAGGATGGCTTTGATAGCTGACGATCTGCTTGACGGTCGGCGTCAGCTGGCCGTTGGAAGCCGCCGGCCAATATCCCTTGGTGGTCTTGGCAATGGCGATCACCGGACGCTTGTCGGATGGATCGATCGCTTCCATCGCTTCCAGCATGCCGATCACCTGGCCGTAATCGCCGCCATTCTCGATGGTGAGCACATTCCAGCCATAGGAAGTCCATTGCTCGACCAGATTGTAGCCGGTGAATTTGCGGTCGATCACCCCGCCCAGCAGCACATCGTCGATGCCGGCATTGTTATCCGACAGGATGACGCGCAGCCGTTTGCCAACCTTGAGCGCCAGGGCCTGGGTCTTCAATTCCTGGGCATGGCCTTCGGTCATGGCGAATTCGCCTTCCAGGGCGATGATCTTGGGCGTGTCCACCGCGCCAGCCATGTCCCAGAAGGCCGCCTTGCCGGCCGCCGTGGCAATGCCGACACCGGAGGGTCCGCCATTGACGTCATTGGTGACGTCGATGCTTTCAGCATGGCCCGACAGCGCCTTGATGCCGCGCGCCCTGGCCTGGGCGAACAAAGGATCGTCGGCCAGCCCCTGATCGGCCAGCAAAGTCTTGAGCGCGCCGGCACCGCGGCGGAAGCCCAGCGCATCGATGGGCAGGATCGCGACGTCCGGATCGCAATAATACCGCTTGTCGCCGCTGAGCTTGAATTTCCGCTCCAGCGCCTGGCCCAGGACCATGTAAAGCGCATAACAGGTGGGCACACTATGTCCCGCCGCCATCATGAACTTGTCGCCAAAGGGATGCTTGGGACGGCGATAGTCATAGCGCATGCCGCCATGCTCGGGCCCGGCCAGGTGGGCGGCGACGTTGAAGGGCGTATAGGCCAAGGGGCCGCCGAAATGACCGGTCTGGGCATAGTTGCCCAGCAGCACCAGGGTCATGCAGGTCATGAAGCCGATGTCTTCCAGCCTGCGGCGATCTTCGATGCTAAGCCCTGTCACGTTACCCCCTGATCATTTTTGATTGCCGGCATACTGGCAGAAAAAGACGGCAGGCAAAATGCTGGTTCGCCAAAGTGTTATGATCGATTGGTAGCGATACCAAGGGGCCGGAAAATATCCGGAAAACAGGTGCGGAACCCTGCTTTAACGACGGGCCAGAATGCCCAGCGCTCTGGCACCCCACCACACGGCCAATGCCAGCGTCAGAGCAATGGCGAGGTTGCTCAGAAAACCAATCAGGCCGACCGCTATGGCCACTGCCCAATGAAATGGCTCCGACAAGTCCTTCAGCAGGGCGATATGGAGCAAACCCGCGACGGCGAGCAAGCCTGCCAGGATGGGCAGCGGAAAGCCGCTAAGAAGCGCCGTGAGACTGGCGCCCAGGCCGATAGCAAGAACCAGCAACATACTGCCCAGCATGACCGGGGCACCGCCCGTGCGAGCGCCAAAGCTGCGGTGAGCCGTCATTCCACCTGCGCCGTGGCAAACCGGCATCCCGCCGATGCCGCCGGCGACCAAATTGGCAAGTCCCAGGGTAAGGGCCAACCGTCCCGGCAAAACCCTTTCGGCGGCGGCGCCGAAATAGGTCCGGGCCGCGTCCGCAGTCGCAAGACAGGAATTGGCAAACGTCAGTGGCAATTGCGGCAGGACGAGCGCGATTGCCGCGGCTGCAAATGCCTGAACGCTCAGGCGCGGTATCTGGATCGGCGAGGGTCCCAGCGCCAGCGGTCCGTGATAAGCCAGCACCATCCCGATAAGCGCCAGCACGACAAGAACCAAGCTGACATTGCGTCGGCGCAGCAGCAGGGCCGCCACGGCAACAATCACACTGCCTCCCAGCAGCCACCAAACCGGCCGCATATGATCCGTGAAGGCGGCAGGCGGCGCCGTCGTGAGGTTCCAAGCCAGTTGGCAGAACAAAAGTCCAACCGACAGCTGTACGCCACGGATGATCGGCTTTGGAAATATTTCCGCGACGCGGTCGAGCAGGCCTGAGATGCCGAGGACGGTGAATATGCCGCCCATCAACAGCGCTCCAGCGGCAATTTCCGAAGTGCCAAATCCTTGTGCGATGGCAATCGCGCCAAATGCCTTCAGCGGCTGCACCGGCACCGGCAGGCGATAGAGCAGGCCCGCCAGCACATATAAAATTCCCGCCGGAAGAAGCACTGCGGTCGGCGACAGTTCGTTCTTGACGATCAGCGCCACGGCTATGGGAACTAGAACGCCCAGATCGGCGACGGCGCCGGCAAGCTCCGCGCGGTCAAAGCGCAACCGCTCCCCGCCCAAAGCCGCTGCGGCGGAAACGGCCGCGATCGAAGAACTGTCCATGCTTCAGCGCCATCGTTATGGTCACTTGAATATAACGATAGCCAAAAGGCGGTTGCTGCGCCAGAGCGCGGTAAAAAAGCCAAAAACAGAATTTTAGCCGCTTTCCAACGGTAGAACATCGATCAACCCGCCGGCGGCCTGGTCCGGCGCATGGGCGGGCAGCCGGATCAGGGCATTGGCCGCGGCAAAGATCGAAATCAGAGAGGAATCCTGATCCTGGAACGCGCGCACGATCTGCCGGCCTTCCCCATCCACCTCCAGCCATGCCCGCAAATAATGTTCGCGCGGACCATTGGCGGGGAGCGCGTGCATCAGACGCGCGCGCGAAGTGGAGACGCATTGCAAAGGATCGCGTCCCTGCATCGCCTCGATCAAGGGCCGCAAAAACAGCGCGGCGCAAGCCAGGGCGGAAGCGGGATTGCCAGGCAGTCCCAGCACCGGCTTTTGCCGGGCCGTGCCGAACCAGGTGGGCTTGCCAGGCCGGACCGCGATTTTCTCCACCGCAAGCGCAAGCCCCAGCCGCTTCAAGGCAGGCCGGGCATGATCATGGTCGCCCACCGAGGCGCCGCCGATCACCAACAACAGGTCGCTGTCCTTGAGCCCCTGCTCTGCCGCGCGCGCGATGGCGCCGGCATCGTCTTTTTCCACCGCCAGACGATTGGGCACCCCGCCCCAGGATTGGACCAGCCCGGCAATGCCAAAGCTGCAGGAATCGAAGATTTGAAAAAGGTTGGGGTTTGAACCCGGCGCGGCCAACTCGTCGCCGCTGCTCAAGATCGCCACACGGGGAGGCCGCGCGACAGGCAGTTCAGCCGCGCCGGATGCGGCCGCCAGCGACAATGCCACGCCGTCGAGCCTGCGTCCTGCCCGCAGCAAAATCGTACCGGCGGTGAAATCACAACCGCGCGGCCGGATATTCGCACCCCGCCCGCTGGCCGGGACAAGGATGTTGTCACCCTCGCGCCGGACATCTTCCTGGATGACGACGGTATCGGCGCCCTCGGGCACCGCCGCGCCGGTGGAAATACGGATCGTCATGCCGGCTTGGCAAACGCCAACAAATCCGTGGCCAGCCGCGGATTCTCCGGCCAGCCGCAACCGGCCCGGCGCGTCCGCACTGCGCAGGGCAAAACCATCCATCGCGGAGGACATAAAAGGCGGTTGGTCCCGGCTGGCGGCAATGTCGCGCGCCAGCACGCGGCCCAATGCGCCTTGCAACGGCACGGCCTGTTGCGGCAGCGGATGCACCCGCGCCAGCATCGCCGCGCGCGCTTCCGTGACGGACAGAAGGCCGGAAACCGGCTTCGCGGGAGGTTGGGCGGGATTGCCTGACATCCGGTAATTACGCCTGTTTGGAAGGCAAAGCGCTAGCCGGTCGGCAGCCAATTGACAAGCCGGGATGAACGTCCAAGGGTCGTTGCCGGGCTCGTAGGGGCTGGAGTGACATATGATACGACCGGTGCTTGCGGTGATGTTGTGCGTGCTGGCCCTGTCCTCCGCCCAGGCCTTCCAAGTACGGACTGTAATCGGCGAACCGCTCAAACAAGCCCTGGCGCTCACCAAAGCCCGGGATTTCAAGGCCGCGTTCGCCAAGCTGAATGAAGCCGACGCAGTTTCTCACAAAACAAAAGAGGAAATCGAGGCTATCGCCAAAGCCCGCGAATATCTCAGCGTGGAATCAGCGGACCCTTCCATTGGTGGAGCACTTGCCGCCAAAGCGAAATACGCCAACGATTGGAATGCCAGCAGATACAAGGATGTCATCGCCGATCACGATATGCTGCAGAAGTACAACTTGCTGGACGACATGGCCAAGCAAGTTATCGCCCAGGCCTATTACAAGGCGGGAGACAAGATGGGCTGTGTGCGCTACATCAAGCGCACCTTCCACGCCATTCGCGGCGATATGATGAATTTGTATGTGCGTTGCGCCTATGACGCGAACGACAAAGCCACATTGGAGTCCTTGGGACTGAAGGCCCGATAAGCCGCTCAGGGTCCGGTCGCGCGCCGGTAGTCGCCCGAGGCGCCGCCGCTTTTTTCCAGCAAGGTAATGCCTTCGATCACCATGGCGCGGTCGGATGCCTTGAGCATGTCATAAATGGTAAGGCAGGCCACTGAGACCGCCGTCAGCGCTTCCATCTCCACCCCCGTCTGGCCTGTCGTCTTGGCGTGCGCCGTCACCACCAGCGCACTGCTCTTATCGTCGGCGGTGATTTCGACCTTGATGCTGGTGAGCGGGATCGGATGGCAAAGCGGGATCAATTCGGATGTCTTCTTCGCCGCCATCACCCCGGCGAATTCGGCCGCCCCCCGCACACTGCCTTTCTTGGAATCTCCGTCCAGCGCCTTGCGAAAGGTCTCGGCATTCATCCGCACCCGGCCCTCCGCCACGGCTTCGCGCGCGGTCACGGGTTTGCCGCCCACATCCACCATGCGGGCCTGACCCTTTTGATCCAGATGTGTGAGATTGCTCAAATTCAAGCCTCCGTAAACCGGTGGATCAGCTCGGCCAGATTGCAGGGCTTGTGGCGGCTGTCGAGCTGCCAGCGGATCAGCCTGTCCCAGCCATCCTTGCAGGCGCCGTTGGAGCCGGGCAAGGCAAAGATCAAGGTGCCTTTGGCCAGTCCGGCGCAGGCGCGGCTCTGCATGGTGGAAAGCCCGACCGATTGGAAGCTGGTCATGTGCCAGACCGTCTCGAAGCCGTCGATGGATTTATCGAACAAGGGCTGCACCGCTTCGGGCGTGACATCGCGCCCGGTCAGGCCGGTGCCGCCGGTGGAAATCACCACATCGATTCCGGGATCGGCGATCCACTTTTTCACTTGCGCCTGAATCTCCGCAACATTGTCCTTGACCAGGCCGCGCGCCGCCAGGACGTGGCCATCGCGCACCACCCGCTCGGCCAGCAATTTGCCGGACGTGTCGTTTTCCGCATCGCGCGTGTCCGAAACTGTCAGGACCGCGATCCGCAAGGGACGGAATTGCTTTTCCGGATCCAGCCGTCCGCCGCCGGGGACTTGTTCGCTCATCTAACGTCCCTCTTCCGCCTTGGCGCGCCGCGCATGGTCCTCGGCCCTGGGCTCGATCCAGCGTGCGCCGTCCGGCCCGCTTTCCTTCTTCCATAATGGCGCATCGGTCTTGAGATAGTCCATCAGGCTCTCCACCGCCTGGAAAGCATTGGCGCGGTGGATGGAGAGCGCCGCCACCAGCACAATCGCCTCGCCGGGCCGTATGACCCCGACCCGGTGCACCACCAATAGGTCGGGACAGTCGAAGCGGGCGGCGGTTTCTTCCGCCAGCCGGGCAATCTCTTTCTCGCTGAAGCCGGGATAATGGTCGATACGCAATGTCTCGACAGAGACATCGCCGGTCTTGGCCCGGCAGGTGCCGACAAAACTGACCAGAGCGCCGGCATCGTCGCGGCCCGCCGCAAACGCCGCGAACTCGGCCTGGGGATCGAATGCCTCCGCCGTGACCCGCACCCGCATCTCAGCCCCCGCTCATCGGCGGCAGGAACGCGATTTCGTCGCCATCGGTGATTGTCTTGGACAAATCATGCACCACGCATTGATTGACGATCAGCCGGGTGCGCGTGGCCGCCATCGCCTGGCCCAAAAGCGGCTCGCGCGCGGCCAGCCAATGCTGCAAATCCTTCAAGCTGTGCACGCCGTCGGGCACAGGGATGGCGCTCAGCCCGGCGGGCGCCATATCGCCAAACTTGCCCAAGAAAACCAAGTGAATCACGCCACTGCCTCTTTAATCATCAACCACAATAAGCCAACAGGCTTGGCGAAAACAGCATCTTAGCCGCTATAGTACCGCCATGTCCTTGACCATCCTTTTGATCGACACCGAAGAAAACCGCGCCCGCGCGCTGGAAGAAAAGCTGTCCCAGTCCGGTTTTGCGCGGGTGGTCCGGGCGCAAGGTCCCGATTTGGCTGAGGCCGTGGAACGCGCCAAGCCCGATCTGGTGATCATCGACATGGCCCTGCCGGACCGCGATGCCCTGGAAGATATCCGCACCGTTTCCGCCGCCAGCCCTGTGGTGATGTTCGCAGGGACCGACGATCCCGCTTTCGCCCAGGAAGCCATCGCCGCCGGGGTCTGTTCCTATAATCTCTCCGGCGTCGCGCTCCAGGATGTGCGTCCGATCATGGCTTCCGCGATCGCCCTGTTCAAACGCTACCACCATGTCGAAACCGAATTGGCGGCCGCCAAGGCGTTGCTGAACGAGCGCCGCCTGATTGAACGCGCCAAGGCGATCCTGATGAAAGACCGCAAAATGACGGAGCCGGAAGCCTATCGCTGGCTGCAGAAGAAGGCCATGAACGAAAGCCGCAAGCTGGCCCAGGTGGTGGCGGACTTTGTCGCGGAGGATGAAAATCAGCAGCGGGAGCGCAAACCATGAGCGAAGTCGTCGCTTTGAAAAGCCCACGCGCCGGAACCAGGCTGCGCATCGGTTTCCTGCGCCTGACGGATTCGGCCCCCGTCATCGTGGCACAGGAATTCGGTTATTTTGCCGAGGAAGGCGTGGATGCGGAGCTGGTGGAAGAACCCTCCTGGGCCAATATCGCCGACAAGCTGGCTTACGGTTTTCTGGACGCGGCGGTGATCATTCCGCCCTTGGCTTTTGCCATCGAGTTGGGCCTGCGCGGCATCAGCCAGAAGCTGGTGATCCCCTGCAATATCAGCCTGGGCGGCAATACCATCACCCTGGCCCGCGCGTTGGCGCTTCAGCTGCGCGAGACGGCGGCTCAAAAAAATATTTCGTCTCCGCACGCTTTGGCGGCCTGCATCGCGATGCATGGACAGCCTCTGTCCCTGGGCATTGTCCATGCCTATTCCACCCACAATCTGCTACTGCGCTACTGGCTGGCAACCGCGGGACTTCAGGCCGGCCGGGATGTGCGCCTCAGCGTGGTGCCGCCGGCCCGTGCCGTGGAAGCCCTGCAATCGGGACAGATCAGCGGCTTCTGCGCCGGCGCGCCCTGGGGCGAGATCGCCGCCCGGGCCGGTGCCGGCATCAATATCGCCTCCTCCGACGATGTCTGGCGGGCCGCGCCGGAGAAAGCTTTTGCCGTGCGCGAGCATTGGGCGGAGGAAAATCCCGCCGCCCTGAAAGGCGCGGTGCGCGCTTTGGCGCGGGCAGCGCAATTCTGTGACGCGCCCGAAAATGCCTCCTATACCGGCGCCCTTCTGTCGCGGCAGAAATATCTGGGCGTCGACAGCCACGCCATCCTGTCCTCCCTGCCCGGCGGTGCCATCGCGCCGGACAATCAATCCCGCTTCTGGCGGGGCGCCGCCATGTTTCCCTGGCGGAGCCATGCCCTGTGGTTCCTGGGTCAGATGGCGCGCTGGGATCTGATCGGATCTGTCGATCGCGAAGCGCTGGCGGCACGTGTGTATCGCTGCGACCTTTATCGCGCCGCGGTTGCGTCCTTGGGCGTCAGTGTTCCGGTCGCGGATTCCAAAAGCGAGGGCACTCACCTGGCCAATTGGGAACTGCAGGCGGTGCCCAAACCCATCGTCATGGGTCCCGACAGCTTCTGTGATGGAGCGATTTTCGACCCCGCTCCGGTTGAGGCTAGTTTTTAGGCAGCTAAGTTGCACTGCACAAATTTTAGCCTGTCGGCCCGGCCTTTGGGCATGAAAGCCCGCTGATTCGCTGGAGATTCCCCGGAAAACCGCCTTTTTGCGACCGCAAAAAACTGGCCCATATCTTGCGACGGCATTAACGCCGGGCCCAAGTGCCCGGCCGGGATGCACTCAATGGCGGGTGCCCACCGGGAGCAGGATGTGATCACCCGCGGGCCAATGGCGGTTCGCATGCGGCGCAGATGCGCCCCAGCGAGCCATTGATGAAGAGCGCGTTTCTCAAAGCCGGGCATCTCCCCACCCTTGTCGCCTGCTTCCTCTATTTCGACCTCAGCTTCATGGTCTGGGTATTGCTCGGGCCCATGGCGGTATTGATCGCCCATGACCTGAACCTCAATCCCGGCCAGAAGGGGTTGATGGTGGCGGTGCCGGTGCTGGCTGGCGCCTTGCTTCGTATCGTCAACGGCATCCTGGTGGGACAGCTTCATCCCCGCCTGACCGGGATCATCATGCAGCTGATCGTCATTGCCGGACTGATCGGCGCTTGGCTGATCGATATTCACACTTTCCAGCAGATGCTGATGCTGGGCGTCGTCTTGGGCGTGGCAGGCGCGTCCTTCGCCATAGCGCTGCCCATGGTCTCCTACTGGTATCCGCCGGAACATCAAGGCATGGCGCTCGGCCTGGCCGGTGCGGGCAATTCCGGCACCGTGCTGGCCTCGCTGTTCGTGCCGGGCCTTGCGGTGGCGCTGGGCTGGCACAATGTGCTGGGCCTGGCCGCCCTGCCCTTGATCGCGGTCTTTGTGCTGTTCTTCTTTACCGCCAAGAATAGCCCGCAATGCCCGCCACCCAAGTCTCTGGCGGACTATGGCCGTATTTTGAAATCGGGCGATGCCTGGTTGCTGATGTTCTTTTATGGCATCAGCTTCGGCGGCTTTGTCGGCCTGTCCTCCTTCCTGCCGATCTACTTCCATGACCAGTTCAGCCTGACGCCGGTCAAGCTTTCCAGCACAGTGGGATCCGAAGCTTGGAATTCACGTGACTTGAAGTCGCGGCCGCACTGACCCTATAGTGAGTCGTATTAATTTAAATCATACCAACATGGTCAAATAAAACGAAAGGCTCAGTCGAAAGACTGGGCCTTTCGTTTTAATCTGATCGGCACGTAAGAGGTTCCAACTTTCACCATA
>JADMIO011627909.1_pt1 | contig 126155 bp, 96 predicted proteins | sample 8958161 | NCBI WGS metagenome assembly JADMIO01 (sample SAMN16585339, study PRJNA669376) | soil metagenome | isolation source: Crop rotation soil | place: USA: Cullars Rotation, Alabama | collected 2011
GCCGCGACTTCAAGTCACGTGAATTCCAAGCTTCGGATCCCACTGTGCTGGAAAGGTCTGGCCGTTCTTGTCCTTGAGATCCGTGAGCACGAACACGGAGTTGCCGTACGGCGCGTAGCTGACGGCCGATGCCGGCAACGCAATCACCTGCTGACCCGCGCCCGTGCCGACTTCCACCTGCACGAACATTCCCGGTCGCAGGGCGCCGTCGCGATTCTCGAGCGTGGCCTGCACGGAGACGTTGCGCGTCTGCTCGTTGACGACGGAGTCGAGTGCGGTCACGCGGCCGGCCATCGGCGCTTTCGTGACTTCATTCACCGCGATGCGCACGTCGCGGCCAACGCGCACGCTGGCCGCCGCCTGCTGCGGCACGCTGAAGTTGACGTAGATCGGGCTCAGCGACTGCAGTGTGGTCACCTCCTGGCCGTCCTTGAGGTACTGGCCGAGGTTGACCTGGCGAAGTCCAAGAATTCCTGTGAAAGGCGCACGGATGGTCTTGCGCTCGATGACGGCTTTGATCTCGCCGACGCGCGCTTCCGTCTGCTTGCTCGCCGCCTGCGCGCGATCGAACTCCGCTTTGGAGACAACGCGCTCGTTCAGCAAGCCGTCCATGCGATCGAAGTTCAGCTTCGCGAGATCGCGATCGGCTTCCGCCGCCGCGAGCTGCGCGCGCTCTTGTTTCGTGCTGAGCTCGACGAGCACGTCGCCGGCGCGCACCGACTGGCCGGACTCGAACGCGATGCGCTCCACCGTACCGGCGAGATCCGCGCTCACGGTCACGCCCTGCACGGCGACGGCCGTGCCGACTTCACTCAATGTCGATGGCCAGGTCTCGGTCTTCGCCACGATCGTCGTGATGGCCTCCGGCGGCGGCGTGTACGCAGCGCCCTGCGCGATCGCGGTTTCAATCTGACGGAACTTCACAAAGCCGAGCGCGCCGAGAAACACGCCCGTCACCGTCAGCATCAAGATCATTCGTTTCAGCATGGTTTCCTCTTGTTCTCTTCTCGCTTGCCCGATGGTTCGATTCGCCGATCGCCCAATCGCCGATTTGTCGATCGCCCGATCGCCGATGACCCGATCACCCGATCGCCAGACGCGCCTACATTGGCAATTTGCGAGCCAGACACGCGGGTCGCGCGTGGATCCGCCCGATTCGTGCGTTTTCCGCCTGAATTCTTCAGGTCCCAGGTTTGCCGTCGCCGGTGACTGCCGTGGCGCCGATTCCGCTCGCGCCGAAGTTTCGGCGCCGCGCCGAGCCGTCGGCGCGCGTGACTGCCGATGGCGTGATCGCGCGGGATTACTGGGTCAATTCGAGGGAATCACGCGTGGCATGACGCGTGCAGTGTGTCGAGCCGTTGCAAGTCGAACGAAGGAGAAAAGAAAAGATCATGAAGCGCCTGACTCGAGCACTACTTGTTCTCTCCACACTCGCGATCGCCGCGCCGGCGTTCGCGCAGGACATTCGCCCGGTCGAGCACCGGGTCATCGTTACCGTCGCCCCGGTGGGCGCGACGTTCTTCACCAAGAGCACGTATACGAATAGCACCTACGTGAACGGCACGACCGCGCCCAGCTTCAGCAACTACGGACTCGGCGGCGCCGTCGCCGTGAACTTCACGCGTAACGTCGGCGTCGAAGGTGAGTTCGGCGGTACGCTCGGTCTCTCGCAGTCGCTGACCGGATTCGCAGCGGACACGAAAACGCCGAACACGTTCAACTACGGCGGGAACATCATCATCAACGCAGCGACCAAGTCGTCGATCGTCCCGTACGTCGCGGGCGGCGTCGGCGGATTGACAATGCTCGAGAAGACTGAAGTCGGCGTCGCCGGCAACACGACGTTCCTCACGGGCAACGTCGGTGGCGGCGTGAAGTGGTATCAGGGCCGCTGGGGTCTGCGCGGCGACTATCGCTTCGTGACGATCAAGTCAAAGGACAGCGCGCCACAGTTCTTCGGTCAGGACACACGGTACGGACATCGAATCACCGGCGCCGTGTTGCTCAACCTCGGGAAGTAACGTCGCGCAAGAACTCACATGGAGGCCGGGTCGGTTAGACCCGGCCTTTTCTTTTTCGAACCCACTCTATTTGACAACCCAATAGTCTCGCCCTACTCTATTCGCATGCCAAATAGAGCGCGTCAAAAGGCGGACGTCCTGCAGGGCACGCTCGATCTGATGATCCTGCAGACGCTGGCAACGCTCGGGCCCTCGCACGGGTACGCGATCGCCGCCCGGCTCGAACAGGTCTCCGCCGGCGCACTGAAACTCAACATGGGCACGTTATATCCCGGCCTGATGCGGCTCGAGCAACGCGGTCTCGTGCGTGGCGATTGGAACGTGACGGAGAACAACCGGCGGGCGCGTTTGTACCAATTGACCCCAGCCGGCAGGAAGGAACTGGCCAACGAACGGGCCGAGTGGGACCGCATGACGCTGATCATGAAGGCGCTGCTCAGCGAGCGCGGGTAACGGAGTTCTCATGCAAGCCCTCCGCGAGTGGCTGACACGTCTCCTGTCCGTCTTCCGACCGAATCGCGACGATGCCGATCTCGAAGCGGAGCTCCGACTCCATCTCGAACTGGAAGCGGAAGCGGAGCAGCGACGGTCCGGTGTTGATGTGATTGCAGCCAGACGTGAGGTCCGCGCGCGGGCCGGAGCTGTCACGCAGACGATGGACGCTGTCCGCGATCAGCGCGGACTCGGGTGGCTCGAAGCCCTCGCGCATGACGTGCGGTACGCCATCCGACTCGTCGTGCGTCAGCCACGTTTTTCGCTCATCGTCATCATGACAATCGCGCTCGCGACGGGTCTGTCGACGTCGCTCTTCAGTGTCGTCGACGCGACCCTCGTTCGTCCGGTGCGCTGGTCGCATCCGGAACAACTGATGAACGCGGGAGTGCTGTTCACATGGACTGAAGACAACCGCACATTCGTATTCTCGCGCGCGTCAGTCAGCGACATGCGCCGCTGGCGCACAACAGCGGTGGTTGCCGGCGCCGCAGCCTATGTCGAGCGCGTTCAGGATGCCGTCGTCACGGGCGCCGCGGCAAAACGTGTCGGCGCGCGGAGCGTCACGGAAGGCTACTTCGGGCTGTACGGTACGGCGCCGGAACTTGGTCGCGACTTCGTGCTCGCTGATACCGATCCGTCGGCGCCGCCCGTCGTGATGGTCAGCCATGTGTACTGGCAGAACGATCTCGGCGCCGATCCATCCGCGATCGGCCGTGTGCTGCGCTTCGACAGTATCTCCGCCGAGATCATCGGCGTCGCGCCGTCGGGTTTCGACGCGGCCGTGACGTTGTGGCGGCCAATAAAGGTGAACGTCGATGCGCGCGGCGGCGTGACCGCCATGGTCCGTTTGCGCGACGGCATTGATGTCGATGCCGCGGCCCGGCAGCTGTCGGCTGTGACGCCAATCGGCACGCGACAGACGGCCGCCGACGGCGACGGAAGTCTCGGCGGAAAGGTTCGCCTCACGTCCGTACTCGATGAGGTCGTGGGGCAAAAGAAGAACAGCGTGACAATGCTGGCCGGGGCGGTCGCGCTCATCGTGCTGATCGCCTGCGTCAACATCGCCGGCCTCCTGCTGGCGCGCGGCGCCGGACGCGAAACGGAGCTCGCCGTGCGAGCGTCATTGGGCGCCGGACGCGGTCGTCTCCTTCGACAACTGCTGATCGAAAGCGTGACGCTCGCGGTGTTAGGTGGCATCGCCGGCTTCCTGCTGGCGTCGCTGTCGCTCGACGCGCTGCAGGCCATCCTGCCCGTGAGGTTTGAACCAGGAATGGCTGCGACGATCAATCTTCGCGTGCTGCTGGCCACTGCCGTATTCACGATGGGCACAGGTCTCGCCTTTGGAATCGTGCCCGCGATCCGGCTGTCGCGGGCCTCGGTGACCGGCGGCATCGCGCGCAATGCGCGACGCCCGGCGACGCTCTCGCGTAGAAGTGGCCAGACGATCATCGCCGCCGAGGTCGCGCTGGCGGTCGTGCTGCTCAGCGGCGCGGGCTTGATGGTTCGGAGTTTCGTTCGGCTGATGTCGATCGATCTCGGATTCGATCCACGAGCAGTGGTCGCGTTCACCACCGTGCCGGTCCAATCCGCCACTGACGCGCAGACGCAGTATTTCAGAGAGTTGCTGCGACAGATCCGTGAACTTCCCGACGTGGCCGCAGCCGGCGCAGTGGACTTCTTTGCACTCGGCGGATCGTCCATCAGTCAGGGCATCACCGTCGCCGGCCAGAATACCGGCGCGAGCATCCGTCAAGTTTTACCCGGCTACTTTGAGGCGCTCGACCTTCACGTCGTCGAAGGTGAGGTCCCGACGATCGCAGACGCCGACGCCGGACGATCCGTCGCCGTGATCAATCTGTCCGCGGCTCGCAAGCTGTTTCAGGGCGATGCGCTTGGACAGCCGGTGCTCTACAACGGCAAGAGCTTCACAGTGATCGGCGTCGTCAGCGACTTCCGCACCGCGGGGCAGTGGAACGAAATCTATCCGGAGGTTTTCTTTCCGTTTCAGCCGGTGGCGACGAGAAACAGGGTCGCCATCGGACTGACCGTCGTCGTGAGACCTCGGCCCGGCGCAAGCAATCTGGTCGAGCGACTTCGGCATCTCGCCGAGCACTCCGGTGCGGCGATTGTCGACGACGCGCGTCCGGGCACGGAGTGGTTCAGCGACCTCGTCGAGCGACCCCGTCATCAGACCGTGCTGATCGGCCTGCTCGGTCTATTCGGCTTGACGCTCACGCTGGTCGGTGTCTTCAGCACGACGGCGTACGCAGTCGTCCGGCGGACGCCCGAGATCGGTGTCCGTATGGCGCTGGGTGCGCGACCGGGCGACGTCGTCATCCACATGGTGAAGGACGCCGGCTGGCCGACGATCGTGGGCCTGGTATGCGGATTGGCGGGTGCGTTCTATGCCACTCGGATCATTGAGAGCATGCTGTTCAACACCGCTCCGCACGATCCCGCGACGTTTGTCGCGATCAGCGCGCTGACGGCGGTGAGCATGCTCGTCGCCTCATGGATTCCGGCCCGACGCGCTGCGCGGATCGATCCGATCAGCGCGCTACGAACGGAATGACGACAGGTCGCGCTGCCGATGGTACTCCGCGACCAGTTCGTGAAGGCGTTCGGCCGTCAGCACCGCTGACGGATCATTCGACAATGGCGCGTTGAGAAACCGCTCCGGCAGCGTGTCCTCTTCAAGCGTCCATCCAGCCAGCACGTTGAACTGACGTTTCGCATTGACGATGCGACGAGCGGTGTCGTGAAGTTCGGCGGCGCTGATATCCCAGCCGGTGACGAGATGCAGCATCGTCGCAGCTTCCGCATGGAAGTCGTCGAACACGCCGCGCAGAAACTTACAAAGGATGAGCGAGTCCATCAACGCGGCCTTGTCCTCCGTCTCTATGGCATGACGCACGGAGTCGAGGGTCGCGTGCCGGCGATCGACTTTGTCAGAGAAGTCGACTTCATAGGCGCCGCTCCGATTGTGATCGGCGCCGCGAGTCCCGACGGCAAATCCCAACGCCATCGTCTGCAGCGCGCGTGGCTCGTAGCCAGGAATCTCGAGTCCTTTCACCTGCGGAGCAAACGCGAGACTGCCTTTTCCGATCGTCTCAGCGGCACGACGGCTGCCTTCCGCGAGCACCTTGCCGACTCCTTCTCTCTTGCCGATCAATTCGATCGCGCGCAGAACGGCGTCGCCATTGCCGAACATGAGCCAGGGCTCGTCGAGCAGACCTCTCTCGACGCATTCCATCGCGAACGCGATCGTGCCGCCGGTACTGATCGTGTCGATACCGAGCTCATCGCAACGGCGAATCGCACGAAGCACGACGCTTTGATCGCCGATCCCGCAGAGCGAACCGAGCGCGAACAAGCTCTCGTACTCAACGCGTACGCTTTGACCATTGACGCCGTAGATGTGTTCGCAGCCGATCGTGCAGGCCACGCATCCCGCGCGCGTTTTCTCTCGACTGACGCGCAACTCATCCGCCGACAGTGAGGCCGCCTGCTCGAACGTGCCGCTCTGAAAATTCCGGGTCGGTAGCGTACCGAAGCGATTGAACGTCAGCATGTTCGCTGCGGTACCGAGTTCTCGATACTTCTCCGTCGCCGGACCAAAGGAACGCTTTGACAGATCGCGACTGAGCTCGACGAGCTCGCGCGGATGCGCCCACGCAGGACGCTGCGTGCCACGCACGGCAATCGCCTTGATGTTCTTGCTGCCGAGCACGGCGCCGCTGCCACCGCGGCCTGCATGTCGGCCGTCGTGCGAAATCGTCGCGTATCGGACCTCGGCTTCACCGGCGGGACCAATCGAGGCGATCCGGAATTCAGCGCCGAGTCGAGCACGCAAGATCTCTTCCGTCGCCTGACACATCGCGCCCTCGACATCGCAAGCGCTCTCCATCCGCACCTGGCCGTCGTCAATCACGAGCACGGACAACTCAGGCGCGCGTCCAACGATCACCAACGCATCAACGCCGGAAAATTTGCCGGCGAGCGCAAAGGCGCTTCCGGCAAGCGCGTCGTTGATGCGATTGGTCAGCGGGCTCTTGCTGACAACGGCAAATTTTGCGGACGTCGTCAGTGGACTGCCGACGAGCGGACTGAACGCAAAGACGATGGGCGCGGATGGGTCGAGTGGATCACAGGCGGCCTGCCCTTCATTCAGCACGAGCCACGTGCCGAGGCCGCTGCCGCCGAGAAATTGCCGCAACACGGAGTCATCCAGCGGCACGAGAGCCGCGCGACCGTTCGTGACATCAATGCGAAGAAAGCGGCCGTGGTAGGCGAACATGGGCTGCAATGTGAATCCTTGACCCTCACTCATCCCCCCGCGTCCGCCGAGAGGATCAAGACGCAATCGTGGTCTGACAGCGGCGTCGCAGGATCGCGGACGAACCGATCGCCGTTGAGATTGGCTGCGAGTGCGGGATGCAGACGATTCTCCGGCAGCAGCTCGGCGAGTGAGGGATACTGCGCCGCCAGCATCTGCAGCAACTCACCCAGCGACGTCGCCTGCACTTGCAGTGCGGAGACGCCGCAACGCTCACGCGAGATGCCGAACAATTCAACGCGCATGATCGAGTCCAGAACTACCGGAGAGGTTTTTCAGATGTAGGGGCGGACTTTAGTCCGCTCCTTTAGCCTGCCCCTTTAGGATAGCATCCACGAAGGAATGACTGACGCTCAGAAACCGCGCGGCCGGAAACGTGTCAAGAGCACACCCAAAGGCCGTCGCGTCGATCCGAAAGCACGCGAGGAAATACGCGCGTTGCTCGGTGATGCGCCGCGCCGGCGCGATCTGCTCATTGAGCATCTCCACCTCATCCAGGATCGGTACGGCTGCCTGTCGGCTGAACATCTCGTCGCGCTGGCGGACGACATGAAGATGGCGATGGCGGAGGTCTACGAGGTCGCGACCTTCTATCACCACTTCGACGTGATCAAGGAAGGCGATCCGAAGCCGCCGGCGATCACGGTGCGCGTGTGCGACTCGATCGCGTGCGAACTCGCGGGCTCGCTCGAACTCTTGAAGAATCTGCCCACGATGCTCGGCAAAGAAGTTCGAGTGCTGCACGCGCCGTGTGTGGGGCGCTGCGAAACCGCGCCGGTCGCCGTCGTCGGTCAGAACCCGGTCCCGTTTGCAAGCGCCGAGAAGATTGTCAAGCAGGTGCAGGCAGGAGCGATCACGCATCCGGAGAACGCGCCAGAAGATGTCACCACGGATTCAGGCGTGCCGGTGCCTGACCCGCTTTCGTCCACGAACGGCCACGGCCGGTACTCAGATATCGATCGGATCACGCCCGGACATGCCGACTACGACAGCTACTGCAATGCTGGCGGCTACGTGCTCGCCGCGGACTGCGTTGCCGGAAAGCACAAGGCCGCCGACATCATCGCGTTGTTGTCTGATTCAGGATTGCGAGGGCTTGGCGGGGCCGGCTTTCCTGCCGGCCGCAAATGGAAGATCGTCTCGGCCGAACCGGCGCCTCGCCTCATGGCCATCAATATCGATGAGGGCGAGCCCGGGACATTCAAGGATCGTTACTACCTCGAGCGCGACCCGCATCGGTTTCTCGAAGGTGCGCTGATTGCGGCGTGGGCCGTGGGCATCGCGGAGATCTACATCTATCTGCGAGACGAGTATCACCACTGCCGCGCCATTCTCCACCGGGAAATTGAGGCGCTGCAGGCGAACCCGCCCTTCACGCCACTGCCGCCGATTTTCTTGCGTCGCGGCGCCGGCGCGTACATCTGCGGTGAAGAGTCCGCGATGATTGAATCGATTGAAGGCAAGCGCGGCGAACCGCGTTTGCGTCCGCCATACGTCGCGCAAGTCGGCCTCTTTGGCCGGCCCACGCTCGAGCACAACATGGAGACGCTCCACTGGGTGCGCGAGATCGTCGAGAAGGGCGCGGACTGGTTCGCGAGTCAGGGCCGGCACGGACGAAAGGGATTGCGATCGTTCTCCGTCAGCGGCCGCGTGAAACAACCCGGTGTCCACCTCGCGCCCGCCGGGATCACGGTGAAAGAGCTCATCGACGAGCACTGCGGCGGCATGCTCGACGGTCATGCGTTCTACGCATATCTGCCGGGCGGCGCATCGGGCGGGATTCTTCCGGCCTCGATGAGCGACATCCCGCTCGACTTCGACACACTCAATCAGTACGGCTGCTTCATCGGATCGGCCGCGATCGTGATCCTGTCCGACAAAGACACCGCGTCCAGCGCTGCGCGTAATCTGATGAAGTTCTTCTCAGAAGAATCGTGCGGTCAGTGCACACCCTGCCGCGTAGGCACCGTGAAGGCGCTCGAAATGATGAAGGAGCGCAAGTGGGATCGCGCGCTCATCGAGGAGCTCTCGCAGGCGATGATGGACGCCTCGATCTGCGGCCTTGGTCAGGCCGCGCCGAATCCGGCGCTGTCAGTACTGAAGTACTTCCCGAAAGAGATCGAATAACAAAAACAAAAAAGCAAAACCATGAAGCTCATGGGGCCAGCGCATCGAGGACTTCGAGCGCATGGAGCAAACGCAACATTTGGTTTTTTGGGAAATTTAAGACCAAGAAAACAAAACGTTGTTCTTACTTCATGCGCTCAATCGGCTTCATGGTCTGGCTTCATGCCCTTCATGTTTTGTGCTTTTCGTGATCTACGGGCCCGCGTACTCGAAGGGTCCGACGGCGGTGTACTTGCCGGAGTGATCGTAGGCGATGTCGTCGGTCAATCGATGCGTCTGCGACGCTCCGAGATCGGCCTTCTTCACGATCAAACCTTCAGGTAACACGATGCCCGGATGCGCTTCGCTGCCATTCACCGGGTTCTTGATCGTCGTGGACTCGATCGTGAGCGCGTCGCCAATCTTCAGGCGCGTGCGAATGCCGTCGATCGCAAAGTCGTACGGCACCGGCTTCGGACCGTGCACCTTCGGCCACGTCCAGCCGAGAATCCCCCACGGTCCACCGACGCCGCCTTTTACGAGCGTCGCAATCGCCTCACGCTGGCGCACATCGGCGCGTTCGTCGACGTACACAACGCCTTCGCCGTTACCGTGATGGATCGCGCCCGGCCACTTCACGTAGACAGAAAAGTTCAGTCCGTCGAGCTTCACATCGCCGTACTGACCTTGTTCGACGTGCCACGTCCATCCACCCTCGCAACTGCCGGTCGTGGGCATCGCGTTGAAGTTGCACGGACATCCCCAGTCGCAATTGCACGCGATGAGAACGGTGCCTTTCAGTTTCCACGGAGCCGCGGAGGCATTGGACATGCCGTCAACTATAACGTGTCGGACGTTACGACTTGATGGCGATCACGATGCCGGCAATCACCAGCGCGACGCCTGCGATGCGTGAGACGAGGACGCCGACGGGCGTGACCTTCTCGATGAACACAAGCGCGGCGAGCAACGCGACAGCCAGCAGGTTCATCACGCCGACCACGAACAGGATCGCCATCAAGGCCCAGCAGCAACCCGCGCAGTAGGCGCCGTGATGCATCCCCATCGCGAGCGCACCGGATTTGCCGCTCTGCCAGTGAGTAATCAGAAAGTTGAACGGACTCTGACAATGCGCGAGACACGCCTGCTTGCTCGGCGTCCACTGATAGATGCCCGCCACGACGAGCACACTGCCGGCGAGCCACGGACTCGTCGCGCGCATCGCTGGCGACAGGAGGGCGGCCGAATGCAGCGCCCACTGCGCAAACGCCGCGATTGCACTGAATCCAACCCAGGCGAGCAGATACCCGAACGCAAAGAGCAACGTGATCGCCGACACTTTCCTCTCGCCTCGCGCCGCGCGTGCGTTCGCCATGACGAGCACGGCGGGAATCGCCGATCCCGTCATCATGCCGATCATCATGACGGTCCACATCACGAACGTGAGGATCCCGTCCTCAAACGTCCACGGCGTCGCCATGCCCATCGCCGTCATCGCGTTCATCTCCGCCATGGACGAAGACATCTCTCGATCGAGATGAAGCAGGTACGCCCACGAGAGCAGGATGAGGACGCCGAGGCACGTCAGGATGACGATGCGATCACGACTCGGCAATGATGTCGACACGATCGCGTCATTCTATGTGACGCGATGTTTCTGGTGAAGATGGATCAGATCGCCCGCAATAAACTCGCGGGATCTGCCCGGGCCGCGCGGCGTGCGGGAACGATCACCGCCGCGAGCGCGCCAGTCAGCAAGACGAGCGCGGCGCCGGCGGCCGAAACGGGATCGTGTGGACTGATGCCGGCGATATCGAACATGCGAGCGGTGTATTGCGCGGCAACGAGAGCAAGGCTCAACCCGACGGCAACTCCAACGATCACCGGCCACAAGCTGTCCTTGATCAACAAGCGCTGAACATCGGCCGCCGACGCGCCGATCGCGATCCGAAGACTCACTTCGTGCATGCGCTGGCTCACGGCGAAGGCGGTGACGCCGAACACGCCGAGCACGGCGAGCAACACGGCAAGCAATGCAGTCGGCGCCGCAAGCCAGGCAACCGTTCGCTTGTTGTCCAGATACGATTCCAACCCTTCACGGAGGAGGGTCACTTCCGGCTGGACGCGCGGATCAAGCCGACGGAGCGCATTCTGGACGGCGAGCATCGCGCTGGCCGGCCGAGCGGTGCGGATCACGAGACCAGGCGGAACGGACGACTTCTTGGTGTTTCCGACCGACAACGGCTCAATCGGCCGAAACACAGCTCCCGACACCTGCGCGTGAACCGAGCCGAGCATGGCGTCTGCAACGACGCCGATGATCGTGGCCGGCCGCTCCACAAAATCCGGCGCCGGAATTCGGCTGATCGACTCGCCGATGGGATTGCTGTCACCAAAGAACGGCCGGACAAGATTCTCGCTGATGAGCGCAACCGCCGCGTGCGTCTCCACTTCACCTCGCGTGAACGCCCGGCCGCGTACGATCCGTACACCTGCCGTCGGGAAAAACTCTTCGTCGGCGAATGTCACGACCATCTGATAAGTGCGCGTCCCGACGGTGACCCCCGTGATGTAGCGGCTGCCCCCCCACGGAAGATATTTCGTCAGCGAGACGCGCTCGACCGCAGGCACCGCTCGGACCGCCGCCAGCGCGCTTTGCGCATACGTCACTTCGTTGAAGCCAACAAGCGATCCACCGAAGGAGACGTTCAGCAATCGCTCGACGTCAAAGCCTGTGTCTGTTTGCGTGGTGATGTATGCGGTGCGCGCGAACAGCGCCGCGGCCACGAGCAGAAACATCGAGACGGCAGCCTGAAATCCGACAAAGGATGTCCGAAGCCTTGACCGCGCAGTGCCCGGCGCCACGCCTCCCTGCGTCTTGAGAGCGTCGACCACGTGGCCACGCGCACCATATCGAGCCGGTGAGAGTCCGGCGCCGACGCCGCAGACAATCGCAATGCCGATCGTGAAGATCAGGACGCGCGTATCAGCCGTCAGACGCACTTCCGGCGGCAGATGAATCACCATCCCGAGCGTGGGCGCGAGCCACATCGACAGGAGAAGTCCGCACGCTCCCGCAATGATCGCCAGCAGCAGGCTCTCGTTGACCATTTGCCGGACAAGACGGCCCGTGCTCGCCCCGAGCGACAGTCGCACGCCGATCTCATGCGCGCGCGTGGTCGCGGCGGCGAGGAGGAGATTCGCCGTGTTAGCGCACGCCACGGCGAGCACCAGCCCCACGATGCCGAAGATGCACGCGATGCCAAGGTACGAACTTGCGGAATCTGGCCCATCGATCGGGGACGCCGCGCTGAAGAGCGCGACCCATCGCTGAGGTTGATTCGGGCTCGACGACGTGGCGGGGATCGAGCGACTCACGATTCCGGAGAGCTCCTCCTCCGCAGCGCGGAGCGGTGCGCCTGGCGCGAGACGGGCCACGACTTCGACGTGTTCCGTCGAACCTGCGTCGAGCAGCGCGCCACCCTGAACAACATCGGATGCTGATAACGACATCCAGATCGACGGACGAAGCGTCAGCGGTCCGGTGAACTCAGGTCGCAGGACGCCAACGATCGTCACGGACATTCCGTTGAGCCAGATCTCTTTGCCGATGGCGGTGGGATCAGCACTGAGCTCGGAGGACCAGAATGCGTCGCTCACGACGGCGACAAGCGGTGCGCCGGGCATGTCGTCGCGTGCATCGAGGACACGACCGATCGACGGCCGGCCACCAAACGTCTGCAGATACGTGCCGCTCACAAACGCGGCCTGCCGAGCGGAAGTGCTCTCAGCCACAGCCCTCAGGCCGAACTGGACCTTATTCAGTGATGTGGCTTCCACCCGGGACAACGTCGCATCGCGCATGCTCACGAACACTGGATACCGCCAGTACGACATGCCGCGCTCCGACGCGAGTCCGACGCTCACCACCGACTGAGGATCGTCCATGCCGAACGGCCGCAGCATCGTCACATCGACGATCGTGAACACGGAGACGACGACAGCGATGGCGAGGGCGAGACCTCCGATGGCAATCGCGATCGGCGCTGGATGTTTGCGGAACAATCGGAGGGCAAACCGAAAATCCTGCAGCATTGATCCGGCTCGCCATCGACGTCGCCACCCTCCGTCGGGATCACCGAGCCACGGCTGTTCGGCGCGCCAGACGCTGAACCACGAACCGACCAGTCGCCGCACATGACGGAGAGACGCGCGCAGACGCGACATCCCGCGTGCCCGCTCGCGCGCGTACAGATCCTCGAGATCCTGTGCGATCAGATCCGCATGCGGTCCACGGACGAGCCTCGTTGTAAACCTGCGAAATCCCGTCATCGCTCGCCTTTCGCGATGTCCGAAAGTTTGCCGAGAAGACCACTGGACATGGCCTTCAGACGGCCAAACGAGTGACCCAGGGTTCGACCGCCAAGCGGCGTGAGCGTGTAGTGTTTGCGTGGCCGTCCGACCTGACCCGGGTCGGGCGGAAGCTCGACAGAACTCACGAGCTCGCGCACTTCGAGCCGCGCGAGCGTCGTGTAGATGGCTCCCGGCGAGACGTCCCGCCCGGTGCGCGCTTCGATTTCGTCGTGAATGGCGATGCCGCTTGCTTCCTTCAGACGAAGGATGGCAAACATGACGAGCTGTTCGAATTCACCGAGGTTGATCACGGCACGGCATTTCACCACATAGTGGTGAAATAGGCAATCACTTCTTGATCACCAGCTCCGTCACGGCCGTGCATGCGAACTCGACGAACTTGTAGAGCGATGCTTCTGATAGCCGCTCGACGTCACTGTGGGCGCCGTACATCAAGCGATCTTCTTCCGTGACCGCGGGACCGATGCCGTACGACTGAATGCCCTTCGCACGCAGCTGCGCCATGTCGGACGCGCCGGTCGACATCGACGGCAGCACCGTCACGCCGGGATACATCCGCTTGGCGACGGACTCGAGCGTGCGAAACATCTCCGTATCGAGTCGGGAGGCCGGCGCTTCCGGACGCGTCGCGGGGATCGGCACGATCTTCACCGCCGGATCGCCAATCACCTTCGCCATCGCGTTGAAGAACTCCGTGATGTCTTCACCCGGGAGCGCGCGGATGTCGAGCGTCGCCTCAGCTTCGGACGGAATCACGTTCGCGCCGACACCAGCCTTCAGCATCGTCGGCACCACCGACGTCCGCAACACAGAGTACAGATTCGGCTCGTTCTCGGCGAGATACCGCTGGACTTCTTTGGCGCGTTGCGGATCGAGCAGCGCCCGGTATCGTGCGGCCTTGTCGGGCGGACTGATGCTTGCGAGCCGTTCGAAGAAGGCCTTTGTCGTCTCGTTGAGATGCATCGGCGTCTCCCACGCCGCGACTTTCGCGACCGCGGCCGCGAGATGGACGACGGCGTTGTCCTGACGAGGCACGGATCCATGTCCGGCCGATCCGGTCGCGACCAGACGTGCGCGCTTCGGTACTTTTTCCGTCGTCCCGATCTGCACGGACATGACACGACCGTTCTCGAGACGCGCGGTGCCGCCCTCGGTGATCGCGAACTCGGCGTCGATCTCATCGAAGTGCTGACTCACCATGAAGTTGATGCCGACGCCGGTCGGATCCGCTTCTTCCCCAGCCTCGGCCAGGAAAATCAGATCACGATCGAGCACGGCGCCCGATCGCTTGATGAGGATCATCGAGGTCAGCATCGCGACGAGCTTGTCTTTGTCGTCGATCGAGCCGCGCCCCCAGATGTACCCGTCTTTCATCACCGCGCCGAATGGATCCACGGGCCACTTGGCCGCATCAACCGGGACGACGTCGGTGTGGGCCAGAATCAGCAGCGGCTTCTTCGAGCCGTTGCCTTTCAGGCGCGCGACCAGATTTGCGCGATTCGGCTCCTTGGCGAACGTCTTCGCCGGAATGCCCTCGGCCTCGAGCAGTTGCTTCAAGTACTCGACAACTTTCGTCTCGTTGCCGGGGGGACTGCTCGAGTTGATCTGCACGAGCGCGCGATAGTGCTGCAGGATTTCACTCTTTTGTTTTTCCCAATCGACGGCCGGCGCCTGCCGTGCCGACAGCGTCGACGCAAGACCTGCGAGCAGAACACTGAAGACGACTACACGCGTGCGCATACGTGTCCTCTGAGGATGTGAAGCGCAATCTTAATGTAGCTCGGTGGTCACGTGTGGCACATCGCGGTCTTTGACCATCGGGACGCATGAGACACGTCCGCATCATTCGCACGACGTCCGTGGTGCACGAATTGAATCTGTTTCTCCGTTCCCGGCGAACTGGAGGCACACACATGCCCGATCAGAAACAGAATCAAAATGACCAGTCGACCCGTTCCCGGCAGACGCCGAACGAAGACCAGCAGCGATCAGGAGCGATGACGTCTGCCGGTGATCGCCAGCGAGGCCTGCAGCAACGTGAGCACGCCTCGCCTATCGACGCGATGCGCAGAATGAGCGACGAGATGGACCACACCTTCGATCGCATTCTGTCGAGCTGGGGCTTCCCTCCGCTGTTCGGATCGCGCCGACAAGGTGGCGAACAAGCGGTCGCCTTGTGGGCGCCGCGCATCGAGGTCTTCCAGAAGGACGATCAATTTGTGATTCGTGCGGAACTTCCCGGTCTGAAAAAAGACGACGTGGAAGTGAACATCACGGATGATGCGGTGACGATTCAGGGCCAGCGGCGCGACGAGCACGAGCACCAGGAAGGCGGGTTCTATCACACCGAGCGTTCGTACGGCAGCTTCTATCGGAGTATTCCGCTGCCGGAGGGCGTGATCGGCGACCGCGCTGACGCGTCATTCGAGAACGGCGTGCTCGAGATCCGCATTCCATCGCCGCCGGCGGAAGTGCGGCGCGGACGCAAGGTCGAAATCAGCGAAAAGGGGAATGCGAGCCGGCAGACCTGAAGCTCCTACCTCCTGGTAATGGTCAGCGTTCCGGGATCACTCGGGCGGAGCGGTGTGGTGAATTGCCGGCCGGCATCGGAGAGATCTCCGAGTACGTCATCGCCGGCCGGCTTTTTTCCCTCGCGCACCCAGGTCACGAGCGCGTCGAACGCCGCGGTCGTTTCCTGCGGGCTGAATGTGCAGTGGCCGGCGGCGCGGTAGATGCGTTGCACGAGCAGATCGTCTTTTCCGGCCGCCGTGACCGCGCGCTTCACGACCTGTTCCAGAAAGATCGGCACAAACAAGTCGCCCGTTGTGTGCATTGTGATCAACGGGCGCGCGATCTTGCCGTCAAACGCCACGATCTCGCGGTACGGTCCGCCAGGCGCGCGCAGCGAAGTCTCGGCGTGTTTGCGTGGAGCGCGTGCGTTCAGCACGTCTGCGCTCAATCCCAGACCATCGTCAATGGAGTACGTCGTCCGATCGCTCGACGCCATGCGGTGCCACGGCGTCGACGAATTGGTCAATGCGTCAACCCCCAGCGCATAGTTGCCGGCGAACCTCGACTCGAGCCCTTCGACAGCGAACGGCCGGGGTCCGCCGCTCAGCTGAATCTGGACGCTCGCGAGTTGGCGCCCCTTGTCTGTGTAGTTCGGCGGCGTGCCGAACGCGTCGGACATCTTTTTCAGATCGCTCTGCAGCGACTCCCGCGTGACGCTGACACCGGAGATCAGTTCCGCCGCACCGCCGGTGGCCGCAAAGAAATCGAACAGGTCTGGTCCGGCCGGGCACATCGCGAGCGTGCCGTCGAACGACGTCGGCATCGCATGTGCCGCGACCAGCGCGAGGTGGCCGCCCATCGACGCACCGACCAGATACGTACGCTTCGGCGTCTTGCCCTCGTTCTTCGTCACGAACAGATCGCGCAACGCCAGCGTGTCGACGAGTCCCTGCCCGGGGACATAGCCGTTGCAGCGATAGCTCGACGACGCCCAGGCGAATCCGTTCGGGATCAAGTACTGGCGCAGCGGCACGTTCGATGCGGCGAGCACCAATCCGTTCGCGCCGTCGGACGGCACATACCCGTGCGCCCACAGGACGAGCTCGCCGTTCCAGTTGTCGGGAATCTCGATGTGGTACAGCCCGCCGGAGTACTCGCCCGAAAACGCTTTCGCGCCGGTCAGCGCGTTGAATGGCCGATCCGCTTTCGTCCACGCCTTGTTCTCGCACGGTACGGGTGTGAACTGTGCCGCCTGCGCAAACGACGGACGGCGACTCTCAACCGCCGTTGCGCAGACGGAAATGACGAGCAGTGCAATCGCAGTTCCCGAGAACAGTCGGCGTGTTTGCATCCGGGGATTATCGCTTAGACCGACACTGCCTGCGGCGTCGCCGCGCCGTTGATCTGACGCATGAGCGTATCGAGCGGCATGTAGATTCGAAGACTGCGGATGACGCCGCCCTCGAGCTCATAGCCCACCGCATACGGCACGCGCACGGATCGGCGCGTCGGCGCGACGCCTTCGAATTCGCCAATGTGTGTGCCGACAAAGTCGGCTTCGATCGCGGCGCGGTTGCCGTCGCACACGAGACTCTTGATCTCGATGGCGGTACGGAACGCCTGCTCGTGGAAGAACGTGATCGTCTGGCGCACGGCGTCGCGGCCCTGCACCTTGCGATCGGTGCCTTCGAGCGTGAAGGTCACGTCACTCGCGAGGTACCGGGCAAAATCGCCTGAGGACAGCAGCGCTTCCGCGTAGTGCTTCATCGTCGTTCGGGTCTGATCTGTGGTCATGTCGAGCCTCCTTCGTAGGGCGGACCTTCAGGTCCGCCGTGATGCCAAACCTAAAGGTTTGCCCTACCGGTCGTCTTGAAGGTCGTTTAGGAAACAGTTAGGTTTTGCCTCATGCCCGGCGGCCCAACTGCGTACGAGTTCGGACCGTTCCGCGTCGAGCCCGGCGAACGCCGGCTCTCGCGTGCGGGCACGCCTGTCGCGCTCCCGCCGAAAGCCTTCGATTTGCTCGTCATGCTCGTCGAGCAGCCCGACCGGCTGCTCAAGAAAGAGGAGTTGATCGAACGGCTCTGGCCCGGCGTGTTCGTCGAAGAAGTCAATCTGGCGCAGAACATCTCGACGATTCGTCGCGCGCTCGGCGGCGATGGCCGGGAGTCCTTCATTCAGACCGTCGCCGGATCGGGCTATCGCTTTATCGCGACCGTGCGTCGGGCCGGCGCTCGCGCCGTGCCAAAGGAGGCGGGGTCTTTAAACCCGGCGCGACACCTGGCGCGCGCTGCCTTGCGATCTCGACTGCTCGTGCTGCCCTTCCGCATGCTGAAACCTGACGCGGACGTCGAGTTCCTCGCGTTCAGCTTGCCCGACGCGCTGACGTCAACGCTATCGGGCCTCGACTCGGTGGTGGTGCGATCGTCGATCGCGGCCGCGCGCTTTGCGAGTGACCCACCGGATCTGGCACGCATCGCGCGTGAGGCCGACGTCGATCTCGTCGTCAGCGGCACGATTGTTCGAGCCGGCAATCAGTTGCGTGTGGCCGCACAGCTTGCGGACGCGGTCGCTGGAACATTGATCTGGTCGCACACCGAGCAGGCGTCCGTCGACGATCTGTTCCAGCTGCAGGATGCATTGGTCGCGCGCATTGCGGAGTCGTTGTCCGATCGACTTACCGCACGAGACGTTCAGCGCCTGCGACGCGATGTCCCGTCGACGCCAAAAGCGTACGAGTACTACCTTCGTGCGAACGAAGCGGGCCGCCTGTCAATCAACGATGCGCCCGGCTGGAACGTCGCACGTGATTTGTATTTGCAGTCGCTTCAAGAGGATCCGCACTACGCGCCTGCCTGGACACGGCTGGCGCGGGTCTACCGGCTGATCGGCAAGTATCGTCTCGGGGACACCGAGTCGGTGGCCAACCTCACGCGCGCGGAAGAGGCTGTGCAGCGCGCTCTTCAACTCAATCCGGATCTGTCGATGGCGCATAACCTTCACGCGCACATCGACATCGATCGCGGCCGCGCCGCCGATGCGATGGCGCGGCTGCTCGATCGAGCGGCCGACGGCGGCGACGCTGAGATCTTTGCCGGCTTGGTGCAGGCGTGTCGATTCTGCGGGCTGCTCGAGGCCTCGATTGCCGCGCATGAGCAGGCACAGCGGTGCGATCCCGCGTACCCGACGAGCGTGATGCACACGTACTTCGTCATGCGGCGCTACGCGGATGCGCTCGCCACCGCCGGCGGAATGAAGGGCTACGTGTACTCGCTCTCACTCGCGGGCCTGGGGCGCTCGGGCGAGGCGCTGCAGGTGATCCTGGATCTCGAGCAACGGCCGCATCGGCTTCCGGCCGAGTTCATCAGAGCGGCCCGGACGTTCATCGAAGGGCGCCGGGACGACAGTGTCGCCGCACTCGAGCGGATGGCCGGACATCCGACGGATCCCGAGAACGTTTTCTATGTGGGTCGTCAGTTCGCCGCGCTTGGGGCCGATCGACAGGCGCTCGCCGCCCTCGCGCGCGCGGTGCAGGACGGTTATTACAGCGTCGACTCACTCGACGCCGACCCGGCGTTCGACGGGATTCGCCCGCGGCCCGAGTTTCAGGCCCTGGCCGCCGGCGCTCGTCGCGGCCGCGATCGCGCACTGGCCGTCTTCGAGCAGCACGACGGCCCGCGCGTCCTCGCGATGCGATGACCTGCTTGATCCATATATACTTCGGTGCGATATACTTCGGCGCACCATGCCACACGACGAACTGAAGAAAGGCAGCACCGAGCTCATCATCCTCGCGCTGCTCGACGCCCGGCCGCGACACGGCTACGAGATCGGCAAGCTGATCGAGACGCGCACGCACGGACGCCTGACGTTCCGCATCGGCTCGCTCTATCCGGTGCTCTGCCGGCTGGAGGATCGCGGGCTCATCAACGGCAAGTGGGTCGAGAAGCCCGGCGAGCGGCGTCGCTGCTTCTATCGACTGACGCCGCAGGGACGCGCCGTGCTGAAGCGTCAGCAAACGGCGTGGGAAGAATTCAGCGAGGCGATCAACCAGATTCTGCGAGGACGTCATGCGTGATTGGCGCGCTTACGTGCGATCCCGGCTTGGCGCGACGTCACTGCGCCCTGTGGCCGAACAGAACGTCGTCGACAACCTGGCCGATCAACTCGAACAGGCGTATCGCGAGGCGCTGGCGCGCGGACTTTCCAGCGCCGACGCTGAAGCGGCGGCATCAGCGCACATCACCGACTGGCCGGCGCTCGCACGTCAGATTGCGGACTCTCGTCGCCTTTCGACGTCGACGATCGATCGCGTCGAAGACCGGCTTGGCGATGCCGGCGCATCCGGGCATCGGGGCGCTCGGGTGATCGGCGGCGTTGTTCAAGACATTCGGTTTGCGGTTCGCATGCTGCGAAAGACCCCGGGGCTCACCGTGGTCGCCGTGCTGATGCTCGCGCTCGGCATCGGCGCGAACACGACAATCTTCAGTTGGATTAACTCGATTCTCCTTAATCCATTGCCAGGCGCCGACGCGCGCAACATCGTCGACATCGGCGCGCAAGCGAAGAACGGCGCGAACAGCGCGATGTCATATCCGGATTACCTCGATCTCCGACCGACGACGTCAACGCTGCAAGGGATCGCCGTGCACGACGTGCAGCCTGCGTCTTTGACGAGAGGGACTTTCGCCGAACGAATGTGGCTGGAACTGGTTTCAGACAACTTCTTCGAAGTCCTTGGCGTCACGCCGACGGCGGGCCGCGTCTTCCAGGCGGAGGAAGGTCGTCAGCCGATTCCAGTCGTCGTCATCAGCGAAAGATTCTGGCGTCAGCGACTCGGCGGCGCGGACATTCTCAATCAAGCCGTCGACATCAATGGATCGACATTCGCAGTCGTCGGCATCGTGCCGTCCGCGTTTGCGAGTGGCTTCACCGGACTTGTCGTCGATGCCTGGGTGCCGGTCCCGATGGCGGACACAGTGATGCCGAACAGCACCGGGCGATCCACAACGCGCGGCGTGCATTGGCTCAAGACGCTTGCACGTCTCAAGCCGGGTGTATCGATCGCGCAAGCCTCTACTGAGCTGACGGCGATCGCGTCACACCTGCCTGACGCCGATCCGAATCTCTTGCGAATGGACGTCGTGCCGCTGTGGCGATCGCAGAACGGTGCGCAACAGGTACTCGGGCCTGTACTGCTCGTGCTCATGGCGATGGTCGCCATCGTGTTGCTCATTGCCTGCGCCAATCTCGCGAACCTGCTCCTCTCACGAACGGCGGCGCGGCGCCGGGAATTTGCTGTTCGCCTGTCGCTGGGCTGCAGCCGGGGACGCCTCGTGCGACAGCTCTTGACGGAAGCGATCGTCCTCGTGTCGATTGCCGCCGTGGCGGCGGCGATCACACAGACATGGACAGCCGACCTGCTCAACGCCCTCGTCCCACCGAACAACCTGCCGATCAAACTCTCGACGTCGCTCGACTGGCGCGTCGTCGCGTTCGTCGCAATCGCCGCATTAATGAGCGCGGCGCTCTTCGGCCTCGCGCCGGCGCTGCAGGCACGACGAACAGATCTGGTCGCGACGCTGAAGAACGATACGGCGCAGGCTGGAGGTCGGCGATCGTTCCTGCGCGGCGCACTGGTCGTATCGCAAGTGACGTTCACGATGGTCCTGCTGGGATCCGCGGGGCTCTTTATCCGAAGCGTCGTGAACGCACACCAACTCGATGTCGGATTTCGCGCCGACCGGATGCTGGTGGGCTCGGTCGATCTGTTTGCGGCGGGCTATAGGCGCGATCGCGGACAACAGACTCTGACGGCCATCCTCGACGACGTGCGCGCGCTGCCGGGCGTCGAGTCCGTGACGCTCGCGCGGCGGGTTCCGCTTGGGATCTCGACGGGCAACAGCTCGACGGCGCTCGAGCCCGAAGGGTATGTCGCGCCGAAAGACGACCCGGCGTACGCATATCTCAACTGGGTCGGGCCAGACTACTTCCACACGATGGGCATTCCGGTGATCGCCGGGCGGGAATACACGCGCACGGACGGTGGCGATCAGCCCGAAGTCTTCGTCGTGAATCGTGCGTTTGCCGCGCGGTACTGGCCGGGCCAGGACGCGATCGGCAGGCGCGTGCGCTTTGGCAAGAACTGGTACTCCATCGTGGGCGTCGTCGCCGATTCGAAGTATCGGCGTCTGACCGAGCCTCCGGCGCCGTTTGTGTATCTATCGACGTCATGGAACTACCGGCCGGATGTCACGCTGCAAGTGCGGACGACTGGCGCACCACTCTTGCTGGCCAGCGCGTTGCGCGATGTGGTCCGTCGCGTCGATCCGAAGCTGCCGCTGTTCGATGTCATGACGATGGAAGAGCACGTGCGCGGTGCCGCATTCCAGCAGCGACTTGCCGCGATCGTGCTGATGGCCTTCGGCGTGCTTGCGTTGCTGCTCGCGTCGATCGGTCTTTACGCGACGATGGCCTATGCGGTGTCGCGGCGAACGCGCGAGTTAGGTGCGCGTCTCGCGATGGGCGCAACACGCGGAGACATCGTGCGCCTCGTCCTTGGGCAGGCGTTTCGCCTCACCGCGATCGGCCTGGTCATTGGAATTGTGCTCAGCGCCGGCGCTGCGCAAGCGTTCAAGTCGCTACTTCTCGGCGTGCCGCCGCTCGATGCGATCACGTTCGTCGCCGTCACGGTCCTGCTCGCCGGCATTGCCGGCGTCGCGAGTTACGTTCCCGCCCGCCGCGCATCGCGACTCGATCCATTGAAGGCATTGCGTTACGAGTAGTTACCTCACGCGGGGTCAGGCACCGGGTCAGGCACGGTGCCGAGACCCCTCGTAGCCAGGCCCCTCGTGGCACTCCCATTGCAGTTTTCTGGTCAGCCCCGGTTCGTTGCGGAGGTTGCAATGGAAAGTCGCGCACGACTCCTGGGACATCCCATTCATCAAATGCTCATCGTGTTCCCATTGGGACTGCTCGCGATGGCGGTCATCTTCGACATCGTTGCGCTCGTGCGCGGTGACGGGTACTGGTCGGAAGTCGGCTACTGGATGATCGCGTCCGGCATCATCAGCGGCCTTGTTGCGGCGCCATTCGGCTTCATCGATTGGCTCGCGATTCCGCCCGGCACGCGTGCGAAACGCATCGGCGCGGTACACGGGCTCGCGAACGTCGTTGTGCTGTTGCTGTTCGCCGGCAGCTGGCTGATGCGATCGGACGCGCCGCGGACGCCGGAGACGTTCGCCTTCGTGCTCTCGTTCGGCGGTGCCTGTGTCGCGCTCTTCAGCGGCTGGCTCGGCGGCGAGCTCGTCGATCGGCTCGCGGTCGGTGTCTCCAGCGACGCGAACGTGAACGCGCCGAGCTCGTTGCGAACGCGGCGGGCACGGCTATAGAACTCCGACGCATCCAATCAGTTGCAGCTTGCGCGCTGCGTGGCCGTGTGCGAGATTTACCGGGCCAGCACCTGTCCTGCAATACTAGGCGCCATACATGCGACGTCTGGCGGGACTCTCCCTCGCCGCACTTCTCGTTTCGACGACGGCATCCGCGCAGATTGTGCAGTCCGTGCACCTCGGCGGCGGAATGTTTTTTCCGCGTGGATTTGATTCGCGCAATGCCGCCGACACGCTCGTCCGCGATCTGATCGTCGAGCCGGTGCTCACCTTCAACGTCGACTGGTTCAGGTCAGGTGAGTTTTTCGGCGAGTATGGTCTTCAGCTCGGCAAGCATCTCGAGGCTGGCGTCGGCGTCAGCTTCTATCGCAGCACCGACATCTTCAGTCACTATCTCAATCCGCCGAACGGCCAGTCGGCGGGACAGGTCCTTCACCTCCGGCTCATGCCCGTGATGGCGGTGGTGCGGTACTTTCCGTTCGGCAATCTTCACACCGTCCAGCCATTCATCGGCGGCGGCCTGGGTGTCTGCTTGTGGAAATACAGCGAGACTGGCTCGTTCATCGACACGAGTGACAACAGCTCATTCGCCGCCGACTTCGTCGCGCAAGGTCGCGCCCGTGCGCACGCCGTGCTCTTCGGCATACGGATCCCCGTCGAAAGCCACGCCTTCAACTTCGAGTGGCGCTACCAATCCGGCCTTGGAAAGACGGGCGGGGCACGGGCGGGATTCCTCGGAGACAAGATCGACCTCGGTGGCGGCAGCCTCATGATCGGGTTCGTCGGGCGGTTTTGATTGTCATATCGATGTTGTGTCCCGCTTGCGTTTCGTGTGGTGAAATAGCAAGAGATGCACGACATCCGCCGCAGCGACGTTGCCACCGTCACCTTCACGCTGAACGGAAAGACGGTCGAAGGACGCCGCGATCAATCCATTCTCGAAACCGCTGAATCCGAAGGCGTCGAGATTCCGCGCCTCTGCTACAAGGCCGGCATGCGTCCGGATGGCAACTGTCGCACGTGCATGGTGGAGATCAAGGGTGAGCGCGTGCTCGCACCGTCATGCTGCCGCTATCCCACCGAGGGCATGGACGTCACGACGAACAGTCAGCGTGCGCTCGTCAGTCAGAAGATGAACGTTGAGCTGCTGCTCTCGGACATCCCCGAGACGGCGTACACGCTCGATTCAGAACTCGACCAGTGGGCGAAGAAGCTCCAGATCGGCAAGCCGCGCTTCAGGGCCCGTCATCAGCCGCCGGCTGATCTTTCGCATCCGGCGATGTCCGTGAATCTCGACGCCTGCATTCAGTGCAAGCGCTGCGTGCGCGCGTGCCGCGAAGAGCAGGTCAACGACGTCATCGGGTACGCATTCCGCGGCAATCACTCGAAAATTGTTTTTGATCTCGACGATCCCATGGGCGACTCGACATGCGTTGCCTGCGGGGAGTGCGTGCAGGCGTGTCCGACGGGTGCGCTCATGCCGGCGCGCGAGGTCGGCAAGATTGCGCCGGATAAGACGGTCGATTCCGTCTGCCCGTACTGCGGCGTCGGCTGCCAGCTCACGTACAACATCAAGGACAACCGCATCCTTTATGTACAGGGGCGCGACGGCCCGGCGAACTCGTCGCGGCTGTGCGTCAAAGGCCGCTACGGTTTCGACTACGTTCAGCATCGCCATCGTCTGACGAAGCCGCTGATCCGCAAGCCCGGCATTCCAAAGCACAAGGATTTCGTCGTCGATCCCGAGAAGTGGGCGGACGTGTTCCGTGAGGTGACCTGGGACGAAGCGCTCGATTTTGCCGCGAAAGGTCTGCGGGACATTCGCGATAAGTACGGCAAGCGGTCGCTCGCCGGTTTTGGATCGGCGAAGGGGACGAACGAAGAGGCGTATCTCTTTCAGAAGCTCGTGCGTACGGGCTTCGGATCGAACAACGTCGATCACTGCACGCGGCTCTGTCACGCGTCGAGCGTTGCTGCGCTGATGGAAGGCATCAACTCCGGCGCGGTTTCGAATCAAGTGCGTGATGCCGCACAGTCCGAAGTCATCATCGTCATTGGCGCGAATCCGACGAACAACCATCCGGTGGCTGCGACGTTCATGAAGAACGCCGCGAAGGCCGGCGCGAAGCTCATCGTCATGGATCCGCGCCGCAGCGATCTCTCGCGTCACGCGACCTACAATCTGCAATTCAATCCCGACACCGACGTCGCGCTCCTCAACGCGATGCTGCACGTCATCGTCACCGAGGGTCTCGTCGATGAGCACTTTGTCGCCGACCGCACGTCAGGTTACGAAGCGCTCGCGGAGAATGTGAAGAAGTTTTCGCCCGAGGCGATGGCGCCGATTTGCGGGATCGAGGCAAAGACGATTCGCGAGGTTGCGCGACTGTACGCGACGTCGAAGGCGTCGATCATTTTCTGGGGCATGGGCATCTCGCAGCACGTGCACGGCACGGATAACGCGCGTTGCCTGATCGCGTTGGCGTTGTCGACCGGCCAGATCGGCAAGCCGGGCTCGGGACTCCATCCTCTGCGCGGACAGAATAATGTGCAGGGCGCGTCTGACTCGGGATTGATTCCGATGTTTTATCCCGACTATCAGCGCGTCGGTTCGCCGGAGGCACGCGGACGCTTCGAGAAACTCTGGAAGACGTCGCTCGATCCCGATCCCGGTCTCACCGTCGTCGAGATCATGAATGCGGCGAAGAAGCACGAGATTCGCGGGATGTACATCATGGGCGAGAACCCCGCGATGTCGGATCCGGATGTCGATCACGCGCGTCAAGCCATGGCGTCGCTCGACCATCTCGTCGTGCAAGATATTTTTCTCACTGAGACCGGCTACCTCGCCGACATCATTCTTCCTGCGACCGCGTGGCCGGAAAAGGTCGGCACCGTCACGAACACGGATCGCATGGTCCAACTCGGACGCAAAGCGATCGATCCGCCCGGCGATGCGCGTGAAGATTTCTGGTTGATCGTCGAGCTCGCGCGTCGCATGGGCCTCGACTGGAAGTACGAGCACCCCCGCGATGTTTTCAACGAAATGCGCGCGTGCATGGATTCAATCGCAGGGATCACGTGGGAGCGTCTCGAAGCCGAGTCGTCGGTTACGTATCCTTGTTTAAAGGAAGGCGACCCCGGTCAGCCGACCGTCTTCATCGAGAAATTCCCGACTGCGTCCGGCCGCGGCAAATTCGTCCCTGCCGATCTCATTTCCGCCGACGAGCGCCCGGACGCCGAGTACCCGATTGTCCTCATCACCGGTCGTCAGCTCGAGCACTGGCACACAGGCTCGATGACGCGCCGGGCCTCCATGCTCGACTACATCGAGCCCGAACCCGTCGCGTCCGTGCATCCTCTAGATCTGGAGTCGCTCGGCATTGCGCCTGGTGGGACGCTGACGATCGCGTCACGTCGCGGCAGCATCACGCTCTACGCGCGCGCGGATGATGGTCAGCCTCGCGGCGCCGTGTTCGTGCCGTTCTGTTATTACGAAGCCGCGGCGAACATGCTCACCAACCCAGTGCTCGATCCGTTCGGGAAGATTCCGGAGTTCAAGTACTGCGCCGTGAAAGTCAGCGCCGGTGGTACGGTGCCGGAAAAGATGACTTTCGGGGGCGGAGCAATTCTGAACGACGCCCACCGTACGTAGGCCGGACCTTCAGGTCCGGCGACATTTCACGCCTTCCTCATGACGATGCTATCGTCGTCGCCTCCGGGAGGCGGCGACGGCTCGTACGTTTCACATCGAACTCGATGAAGACGCTCTGGGTCAGATCTGTGACGGGCTCAAGTACGCGCCGGTAGATGGGCCGAAACAGCGCGTTACTTGGAGGGCGAGGATTTGGATGACGACGTCACCATCGAAGAGTGTAACGACGCCGAGGAAGCCCGGACGCTCGAAGCCCGTGACCGCGAGATGCTCGCGAGCATTGCCGCGCAGGTGAAGGCACAGCGAGGTTAGTAGGCGCGTCCCCGCCCTCGCCGGGTCGACTTCGCTGGTGCGTGCCAGAGAGTCTTCCGGTATCTTGTCCATCGATTGGCCTTGCAGAATCATCGTTCGTGTGCGTTCTACGAAAGCGCCATCGTCGCTTTCCTCGCGGTCAACCCCGCCCAAGTGTTGGGTTTTCTCGCCGCGGCAGGCCAGAACGTCGACGCCACCCAATCGCAAGCTTGGCTTGACGAGATAGAACTCCTCCGAAGATCTCTCGACGGCCTCGACGGCAGGCTCTACCTCGAGTTCGACGTCCCTCGTCTTGGCAGCCGCATCGACGCCGTGGTCATCTCGGGCCCCGCGATCTTTCCGCTCGAGTTCAAGTGCGGCGAGCGTGAGTATCGTCGCGCGCATTACGAACAGGCGTGGGACTATGCGCTCGACCTGAAGAACTTTCATCAAGCCAGTCACCACGCGCCGATCCTGCCGGTGCTGATTGCGACCGAGGCCGAGTCGAGCGACGAGACGTGGAAGCCGCCGCATGCAGACGACGTGCGGCCGCCGATCAGGTGCAATGCCGCCGACCTCCGTCGCGTGCTGCGGCACGGCCTGACGCTCGTCGGCGACGCGACTACTAATATTGATGGCGAGGCGTGGGGCCGATCGCCGTATCACCCGACGCCCACGATCATCGAAGCCGCGCGCGCACTCTACGCGCGGCACTCCGTCGAAGCCATCTCCCGCCATGACGCCGGCGCCACGAACCTCGCCGTGACGTCCGTGGGCGTGGAAGAGATCATCGAACGCGCACGCGCCAATCGCGAGAAGGCGATCGTCTTCGTGACCGGCGTGCCCGGCGCAGGCAAGACGCTCGTCGGTCTGAACGTTGCGACGCAGCGTCGCGAACTCGGCGAGGCGCGGGCGGTATTTCTGTCCGGCAACGGCCCGCTCGTGCAGGTGCTGCAGGAAGCGCTGACCAAAGATGAGTTCGAACGGCCAGGAAACAAAGACCGCAAGGGAGCCATCCGCCAGAAGGTGAAGCCCTTCATCCAGAACGTCCATCACTTCAGAGATGAGGGCGTGCGCGATCGCGAGCGCGTGCCGTACGACCACGTCGCCATCTTCGACGAAGCGCAGCGCGCCTGGACACATCGGAAGCTGGCGAACTTCATGAAGAGTCGCAAAGGCGTCGCCGACTTCCCTGTCTCAGAGCCGCACTTCCTGATCTCGTATCTTGATCGCCATCGCGACTGGGCCGTCGTCATCTGCCTCGTGGGCGGAGGCCAGGAGATCTACGACGGCGAGGCGGGCATCGCACTGTGGCTTGACACGATTCGCACGAGCTTCCCGAACTGGCGGATCTGCATTTCGCCGAATCTGACGGACTCCGAATACGCCGCCGGCCACGCGCTCGATGCGTTCGCCAACGACTCGCGCGTCGTTCTGGACCCTCGACTTCATCTCGCTTCATCTATGCGCGCATTCCGATCCGAGAAGGTGTCGGCATTCGTGAAGGCCGTGCTCGATTGCGACGTCGATGACGCTCGCAGGTTGCTCACGAACTTCTGCGCTCGCTACCCCATCGTCGTCACTCGCGACCTGACTCGTGCGAAGCAATGGATCCGAGACCACGCGCGCGGGACCGAGCGCTACGGACTGGTCGCTTCCTCCAGCGCCGAACGCTTGAAGCCGCACGCGGTCGACATCCGCGTGAAGGTCGATCCAGTTCAGTGGTTTCTGAACGATCGAGACCACACGCGCTCGAGCTACTACCTTGAGGACGCCGCGACGGAGTTTCAGGTGCAGGGCCTCGAACTCGACTGGATCTGCGTGACGTGGGACGCCGACCTGCGCGTCCGTCACCCGGGCTGCTGGCAGTACAAGTCGTTCAAAGGCAAGCAGTGGCAGAACGTGAATGACGAAAGCCGCAAGCGCTATTTGCTCAACGCGTACCGCGTGCTGCTCACGCGCGCGCGGCAAGGTATGGTGATCTTCGTGCCGCCTGGTGACGCGAACGATCCGACGCGACAGCCGGAGTTCTACAACGGGACGTTTGAGTACTTGCAGGGGTTGGGCGTCGCGACGATCTGAACGTCAATGCGTCTCATTCGGCTCCGGCGCCGGCGTGACGTTCTCGTGCATAAACTCAGGCGCGACGTCCGTGTTGTTCGGCCACGTCAGCGTGTGCCACATCGGATCGAGCGTGAACTGCCGGAAGTAATCCACGTCCTTGTGGGGCTCGAACACCGGACCGTTCAACACGGGTCCGAGATCGACCTCGCCGCTCTTGCCATCGCGGAAGCGAACCCACACGACATGATCTCGGACGTACCGAGCTTCGAGAACGTCGTAATCCATTGCCGCTATTCCAAGGAGCAATGCGCTCGCGCGGTTACGCCTGCCGAGCGCTTCCAATTCTCCAGCAATTCTCCGCTTTCGCGTTAAGGGAAAGGAAGGCGACCGCTACTTGTGACTCGGGGCCTGCACGAGGTTCTGACGCAGGACGAGTTCAAGCGCGCGGCAGGCAAGAAACGCGAGGGCGAAATTCGCAACGCGGTGAAGCCGACGCTTATTCACAACTGGATCATTGCAAGGACAAAGGCGTCCGCGACAAGTGCGCGGGTTGCCAACCACACGCTCGATGAGAATCGAGACCCCTTTCTCAAGCCGCAGCGATTGCGTCGCGCCGAGGTTCGTCACAAGATTCTGCCAACCCTCGCCGACTCGGTCCCGTCTATGACCCGTATGGAAACTCTTGCCCGCGATCTCCGCGATGCCTGGCGTGCGTTCGCGCGACGTCCCGCCTTCACCGCCGCCGTCGTCGTCACGCTCGCGCTCGGGATTGGTGCCAATACCGCGATCTTCAGTGTCGTAAGCGCGGTGCTGCTGCAGCGGCTCCCTTTCGCAGACCCGAATCGCCTCGTGATGGTCTGGGAAGACGCGACGTCGTACGGGTTCCCGCGCAACACACCGGCGCCGGGCAACTATTCGGATTGGCGAACTGTTCAGGCCTTCGACGGCGTGGCTGCGATCGACCAGCGCGATTTCAATCTTGCGGGCGACGGCGAGCCCGAGAAGATCGGCGGCGCGGGCGCGTCGAGCAACCTGTTTGATGTCCTCGGTGTGAAACCGCTCATTGGCCGCACGTGGCGACCCGACGAAGATGTCCCCGGCAATCGTGTCGCCGTGATCAGCTACGGGCTCTGGCAGCGTCGCTTTGCGGGCAACGCCGGTGTCGTGAACTCCGCGGTCGATTTCAATGGCGTGCCCTACACGATCGTCGGCGTGATGCCGCCGCGCTTTCAAGTGCTCGGACCGGAGTTCCAGATCTGGGTGCCGCTGGCATTCAGCGCCGAGCAACTCGCCGAGCGAGGCTCGCACTATCTCTGGTGCATCGGGCGGCTTCGAAGCGGCGTGACGCTCGACCAGGCGAACGCCGAGCTGACTGCCCTCGCGAACCGCCTGCAGCGCGAACATCCCGACACGAATCGCTCGACCGGCATGTACGCCGTGCGTCTCCTCGACGACTACGTGGGCGATACGAAGATGGTGCTCGTCGTGCTGCTCGTCGCCGTTGGGTGCGTGCTGCTCGTGGCCTGCGCCAACGTCGCCAACCTCTTGCTTACGCGCGCGACCGGCCGAGCGCGGGAAATGTCCGTACGCGCCGCCCTCGGCGCCGATCGACGCCGGCTCGTACGGCAACTGCTCACCGAAAGCCTGCTGCTCGCGATCATCGGCGGTGCAGTCGGAGTCGGACTCGCACGGCTGTCGTTCGGGACACTCACGTTGCTCGTACCAGACCCGCTCGCGGACTTGAATCACATCGGCCTCGATACCCGCGTGATGATGGCGACGACGTTCATCACGCTTCTGACAGGCGTGCTCTTCGGTGTCGCACCGGCGTGGCGCGCGTCACGGGTTGATCTTGCGACGGCGATAGGTGGTCGCAGCACACGTGGAGTGCTCGCTGGCCCAACTCGACTTGGACACGGGCTCGTCGTCGCCGAGATTGCGCTCGCGACGATTCTCCTCATCGGCGCTGGTCTCCTCGTCGAGAGCTTCCGATCCATTCGCAGCGTCCATCTCGGATTCCGTCCGCATCAGATCCTGACGGCTCGCATCCAGCTGCCTCGACGCCTCTACGCCGAGGGCGAGAAGCGCGCACGGTTCGTGAGCGACGTGCTCGATCGCGTCCGCACGCTACCCGGCGTGACGTCGGCGGGCTACACGAGCGCGGTGCCGCTCGTCTGGAAAGGCGGCACGAGCGGCCTCGTACCTGAAGGCCTCCCGCGCGATCCGAACTTGTCGTACGACGCGGCGAATCGCGTGGTGAGTCCCGGGTACATGGAAACGATCGGAATGACGCTGCGAGCCGGCCGCTTCTTCGATGAACGTGATGACGCGAATGGCGAGCAGGTGGCGATCATCAACGCGCAAGCGGCGCGTCAGTACTGGCCCGGCGTCGACGCATTGGGCCGCCGCTTCAGAGCCGGCTCCGAAGGTCAGAACGCGGCGTGGCGCACCATCGTCGGGATCGTGGACAACACGAGCGTGATGGGCATCGATCAGCCGGCCAAGGCGGAGATGTTCTTTCCGATCGCGCAGTCGGCCAACAACTGGATGTGGCCGCGCGACATCGCCGTGCGCGTCAGCAGCGATCCGCTCGCGCTGGCCCCGGCCCTTCGTCAGGCGGTCTGGTCCGTCGATCGCACGCAGCCGGTTTCACACCTGCAGACGCTCGACGAGATCGTTGACCGCGAACTGCAGGTCCGCCAGATGCAGATGACGCTGATGTCGTCGTTCGCGTCGCTTGCGCTGCTGCTGGCAGCCGTCGGCATCTACGGCGTCTTGTCGTACGCGGTCTCATCGCGAACATCGGAGATCGGTCTGCGCCTCGCGCTCGGCGGCGATCCCGCGCGCATCCGTCGCCTCGTCGTCCGGCAAGGCATGACGCTCGCTGGGCTTGGCCTCGCGATCGGACTCGTCATCGCGTTCTGGGGCACGACGATGATCGGACGCCTCTTGTTTCAGGTGTCTCCTCATGACATGCGCACGTTCGCGATCCAGGCGGGCGTGCTGGTCATCGCGTGTCTGCTGGCAACGTATCTGCCGGCGCGGCGCGCGAGCCGGGTCGATCCGGTGACGGCGCTGCGTGCAGACTAGCGTCTGATCGTCGAACCCTTACTCGCGAGCGGTAGCTCGGTCGGAGCGATATCGCAAGTACGTGAACAACCCGATCAGAACTTCGCGCTCTCTCTGATACACCCGCGACTCCGCGACGATGACGCGCTTGCCGCCGCGGATGAGACGCGCGACCGCGCGCAGGTCACCATCGCCCGGCCGAGCGCCCTGTAGAAAGTTGACCTTGAACTCGATCGACGTCATGCGCTCGTCGTCGCTGAGCTTAGGCAGCGTTAGATAGACCGCGGCGCTGTCCGCGAGCGCCGTGAGCACACCGCCGTGGACGACGCCGTACTCCTGCGCGAAGTCCGCACGTGCCGGCATACGCACTTCGGCTTCTCGATCATCGTGACGAATCAGTTCGAGGCCGAGCAACTTGGCAATGGGTACTTCGTGAAGAGGCGGAGCTGGCATCCAGAGAGGCTACCAGCCCCGCGCGAAAGCCTCTACATGTCCTCGTACGGACGGACTTCGCACTCGCCTTCGAACGCCGGCCAGTGAATCCGATGCAGCTCCATGAATTGCCGGGCGACTTCGAGCGCTTCCGCCTTCGACTTGACGTCGACAATCGCGAAACCGCCGACCACCTCCTTGGTTTCGGTGAACGGACCATCGGTCACGGTGAGCTTTCCGCCACTCAGCCGAACGCGGTGCCCGTCGGACGTCGCCTTGAGGCCGGCCGTCTCCTTCAGCATCCCGCTCTTGAATCCGGCGGTCACGAACTCGCCCATCGCTTCCATCAATCCCGGCGGAATGGGCTGCGAACGGTGGCTCTCGGCGTGCTTGATGAACATCATGAACTTCATGGGGTCTCTGCTCCTCTACCAGCACGTCGAATGAGGGACGCGGGAATCGACATGGCCCAGACGGGTCACCACACGCGCTTGACGTCGTACCGATCGAAGACGCGGTCGGCCGACAGAATCGACAACTGTTCCTCGACGGCCTGCGCGACCAGAAGTCGATCGAATGGATCGCGATGATGGCGCGGAAGGTCAGCGACCCGCAGCGCGTGGGTGTGACGGATGGCGAGGGAGTGCACGCCGGTCTCTCGCAACTGCGCCGGCACGAATTCCGCCGGGGCCGACGGTAATTCCAGTTTCCCGAGTCCGGACTTGATCGCAATCTCCCACGCGGACGCCGCCGACAGGAACAGCTCGTGCGTCGTCGACTCGACGAGCGTGCGTGCACGTCGAGACAGCCGATGGGGCTCGGCCACCATCCACAACCAACACTGGGTGTCGAGGAGGAGCTTCAACGCTCGAAATCCGCCTGCAGCTTGGCGGGCAACGGTGCGTCAAAGTCTTTCGCGATCCGGACACGTCCAGCGGCGCCGCCGAGTTTCCGTCGGACAGGCTCTGGCGCAACGAGCCGCGCGACCGGCACGCCGGCGCGGCAGATCACCACGTCACCGCCCCGTTCGACGTGTGCGAGCAGTTTAGAGAGTTGGGTTTTGGCCTGATGAACGTTCACCGTCACACCCCTATGTTAGCTAATTACATGGACTAACTCAACGGTCGACGTCAGACCCACCGACCCGGTCGTCGAATCCAGAACGTACGAACTCCATGGCACGCGGAAAATACTTCTGCACCTGCGCGTCCAGCGCATCGAGTCGTTCAATCATCGCCATTGGCAATCCATCGGCGGCGAGCGGGCCAACAGTCATCAGCAACGACCATGCCTCGCGAGATTCGGCGATAACGATGCGCACCAGCTTTGCGCAGCCGTTCGAGTCCGATTGCACGCCGGTGACTTCCTCGAAGTCCTCGTCTTCATCTTCTTCGCTGACCAGGCCACCGCTCGCACGTCGGGTCTTCGAGCCGATGAGCAGCGCGTGACGCTCGATCGCCTCGAGCGCCGCGCTCACGAGCGGGTCGTCGGTGGCGGACGCCACGTCATTCAGCGGCTCGCGGAGATCGAGCACCGCGTTCATGTACGCCCGACCGTTGATCGTGAGTGGATGTCGCGCTCTGAGCCCATCCTCGCGCCGGAATTGCGCCGTCATGCGGCGTTCTTCTTCCGGCGAGAGCTTGATGTTGTTGACCGCCTCTATCATGGCCGCCCGTTCGGCCTCCTGCGCTGGTGTCAGCACCACCTTGTCTTCATACTCGTACTCATCGTCGAGATCGGACTCAATCGCGCGCTGCTCAGCGTCCTCGCCTCGCGCGACCGCCGTCTCGTATTTCTGTCGGTCAAGGTAGAGCCTGCACTGCTCCTGGAAGACACATCGCTCGCACCATGAATCGCAGTAGTTATAGACGCCGGCGATGAGGCGCTTGCGCGGCCGACGATTGCTCGACTGGCTCGAAGACTGTGGATTCATGAGGGCCCGATCAGTGCAAGGACCGGGCCCAGCAGACTCACAGGGGACGTATCGCGCGCGTTGGACGAACTGCGTACATCTCGCGAGCGAGGCCTCGCAGAATCTGCGATCCGCCAAGATGCTCGCCCCGGCGTATCGCCAGGCGTTAACCTCGGCGACGTTTCCGCGTATTAGCGACCATGAGATGGCTGCCGGCCAGAATGCTGCTCAAACGACCGGGAACGTCCGCACTCGCGGTGACCGCCCTCGCCCTCGGCATCGGCCTTACGACGACGATGTTCGGCATTGTGAATGGCGTGTTCCTGCGTGGGCTGCCGTTTGAGCAGGGACAACGCGTCCTCGCCATCGGCGACTATCCAAAGAACCGCCCCGGACCGCCGCCACCGCGCGGCCTACGCATGGCCGACTACCTCGACGTCGTCGGGGCGCAGCACACCTTCGAAGACGTTGGCGCATCGTCGCAGTACTACGATCGGGGCGATCTGGTCGGCGCTGACGGTATTCCTCTGCGCTACGAGGCGGCGCAGCTGACGCCGAACGCTCTTCAGATCCTGCGGGTGCACCCGCTGCTCGGGCGCGGCTTCACGAACGCAGATGTGCAGCCTGGCGCGGAACGCGTCGTACTAATCGCCGAGAGCGTCTGGGCGTCGCAGTTTCAGCGCGATCCGGACATCATCGGGAAGATCATTCGCGCGAATGGTGAGCCGACGACGATCGTCGGCGTGCTGCCGGCCTCCTTCGGATTTCCGGAGCACGAGCGGGTGTGGTTCCCGTTGCCGCTCTTCGCCACGGCGGAGCGAACGCAGAAGGCCGACCCGCTCAGCGCGTTCGGCCGATTGCGTGACGGCGTCACGATCGCGGAAGCTAACGCCGACCTCGCGGCAATCGCCTCACGGCTCGAGGCCGCGCACCCCGAGAATAAGGACCGCGGGATCGGCGCGATCTCGTACGTCCATCGGTACCTCGTGGGCAGCGTTATCGCGATGTTATGGACGATGCTCGCGGCGGTGTTCCTGGTGCTGCTGATCGCGTGCGTCAACGTCGCAAACCTGCAGCTCGCTCGCGCGGCCGATCGCACGCGCGATATCGCGATTCGGCTCGCCCTTGGTGCGAGCCGACGCCGGATCGTTCGCGACCTGTTGATCGAGGGCGTGCTGCTCTCGGCAATCGGCGCGCTCGCCGGCATCGCGATCGCGCGAATTGGGCTGACGCTCCTCTGGAACGGCGTCCGCGATCCGACGACGCCGTTCTGGATCCGATTCGACATCGACAGCCGGGTCCTGCTGTTCACGACCACGCTCATGATATTTGCCACCGTTGCGTCGTCGCTGGTTCCCGCGCTGCGAGCAACGCGCCCGGCGCCGCATGACGTCCTGAAAGATGAAGAGCGTGGCGCCACCAGCGTTCGCATGGGCCGCTTCAGTCGTGCACTCGTGGTTGCACAGGTGGCTCTGTCCTTTGGGTTACTGATGACATCCGGCCTCGTGATCAAGAGCATCGTCAACACGAGCGTCACGTCCTTGCCCTATCGAACGGATGTCGTGCTGGCTCGGATAGATCTCGGCGGGCCTGCCTACCGGAGCGATGACGCTCTTCGAGACGTGCTCGAGCGGATCCAGCAACGAACCGCAATCATCCCTGGCGTGTCGTCTGTCTCACTCGCCAACGGCATGCCGGGCATGTCGATGGACCCGATCGAGATTGAGGGTCAGACGCTACCCGCCGAATCGCCACTCGCTCCGCAATCCGAGATCGTTACCGCCGCTCCCAACTATCTCGACACGATGCATCTGCCGATCGCGCGAGGACGCGGCCTGCGCTCGTCCGACCGCGAGGACAACGAACTCGTCGCGATCGTGAGCGAGGACTTCGCCGCCCGGTACTTCGTTAACGAATCTCCCATCGGCAAGCGATTTCGCATTGGACGGACGCGGGCTGGCTCACCACCACCGCCATGGCGGACCATCGTCGGCACGATCCCGAAGATCGGCAATCTGTCCGGCAGCACTCGCCCATTCGACGCAACCGCGATCGTGCCGCTCGACCAGCGTCTCGTTCGGCTCGTGGATGTCGTCGTCGCAGCCGCGCCCGGAACGAGTGTGCAGGCCGACGCGATTCGACGCGCGGTGGCGGACGTTGACAACACGATCGTCGTCGATCGTCTGGCAACGGTCGGAACGCGTTACGAACAACGAGTCTGGATTTATCGGGTCTTTGGTGGACTGTTCTCGGCCTTCGGCATTGCCGCACTCGTGCTTGCGAGCGCGGGACTGTACGGCGTGATGGCGTTCGCGGTGCGCCGGCGGACGGCAGAGATTGGCATCCGCATGGCGCTCGGTGCGGATCGATCGCGCATTCTTCGCATGGTTCTCGGCCAGGGGATCGTGCTGCTCGCGATCGGAGTCACGCTCGGTGCGGGGATTGGCTTCTTTCTGAGCGCGCAGCTCACGCAGCTTCTATATAAGGTGGGGCCATCGGATCCGAGCGTCCTGCTCACGACGTTCGCGGTCCTGGTTGCTTCCGGCCTCGCTGCCTCGCTGGTGCCCGCTCGCGCAGCCTCGAACGTCGATCCACTCACAGCACTCAGGAGCAAATGAGTTCCAGTTCGGTGTTCTGAGTTGACTTCGCTCTCACTCACCGCCGTAGACTGCCTTTACGGTAGGGAATAGCAGCCCGCAATCGCGGGGGAAGCCGGCCGTCAACACGAAGCGTTCCCCGCTTCCGGCCACTTCAATCGAGCAAACGACCCGCGAGACTACCACTGGACTGGAGGTCCGTGGTGGTCGTCTGGTGCGCATTTCTCGCGTTCATCTTCCTTCTGCTGGCTCTCGATCTCGGCATCTTCCATCGCAACGCGCACGTCGTCTCCGTCCGCGAAGCGGTGACGTGGACGAGCATCTGGATTGCGCTCGCGTTCGCCTTCTCAGGATTCGTATACCTCGCGTACGAGCATCACTGGTTCGCGCTTGGACTCGTGCCGGATCCTGTCGACGGACACGTCAACGACGGCCGAGCGGCGTTTCTGAAATTCATCACGGGGTATCTCGTCGAAGAATCGCTCAGCATCGACAACGTGTTCGTAATTGCGATGCTGTTCAGTTACTTCGCCGTGCCGCGGCTGTATCAACATCGCGTGCTCTTCTGGGGCATTCTCGGCGCCGTCGTCATGCGAGGCGCGATGATTGCGATTGGTGCCAAGCTCGTCGCGGAGTTCTCGTGGATTCTGTATGTCTTCGGCGTGATTCTAATTATCACCGCGATTCGAATGGCGATCGTCTCGGAAGGCCACAGCGATCCGGGACGCACGTTCGTCATCCGCTGCGTGCGCCGATTCTTTCCGGTGACTGACGAGTATCACGACGGACACTTCGTCGTCCGAGCCATCGACGGCGGCAAACGGATGCTGACGCCATTGGCGCTCGCGCTCGTCATGGTGGAGACGACGGACCTGGTGTTCGCGGTGGATTCGATCCCCGCGATCTTCTCCATCACGGCGGATCCGTTTCTCGTCTTCACGAGCAACGTCTTCGCCATGCTCGGCCTGCGATCGCTGTATTTCGCACTCGCAGGTGCGTTGACGGCGTTCCACTATCTGCGACATGCGCTGGCTGCCGTGCTGGTGACGGTCGGCAGCAAGATGCTCGCGCACGAGTGGCTGGAAGAAATACTTGGCGAGAATGCCAACTTCTATCTGCTCGCAGCTGTGCTGGGCATTCTGGCGACGGGCGTGCTCGCGTCACTGGCGCATCGGCCAAGGGCTTTGCGACCAGAATCGATCTCACCGAACCGGTTGCTGACAAAGTAGGATGGCGCATGCTCAGAACGCACGCCGTCGTCGCATCGATCCTCCTCGTCGCCGGCGTCGCGTCCGCGCAGCAGCCGCGGCCCGCCATCGGTGAATCGGTCACGACGGCATCGGGCCTCATCTACAAGTTCACGAAAGAGGGAAAGGGCCTGAAGCCGGAAGTCGGCGACCTGATGGTGATTGAGGGCATCGGCAAGCTCGCCGATGGCACGGAGTTCTGGAACACGCGAACGGATGGCACGCCGTTCGAGTACTCACTCGGCGTCGACTCCGTCATCAAAGGTTTTTCCGAAGGCATGAAGGAAGTGCGGGAGGGCGATCGCATCATCATCACGATGAAGCCGGAGCTCGCGTACGGTGACCGCGCTCGCACGGGAATTCCGGCAAACTCAACCCTCACCTTCGACTACGAAATCATCGCGGTGAAGCCGCTGTCGTTTGCGAAGTTGATGCGGGAGGCGTTGGCCACCGGCACGGTCAACGAGGCGATCGCGAAAGTGAAGGCGATGCCGAATCTCAAGAAGTACTACGTCAGCGCATCCACCGTGCAGTCAGCGGCGGGTGCCGCAAATCGGAAGAAGGCCGGCGAGGGCGAAAAAGTACTGGCGCTTGGCCTGACGCTGTTGCCCAAGTCGTACAAACTGCATCAGGCGCTCGGGCGCGCGCAGGCGCAACGCGGCGCCAAAGCGGACGCGATCAAGAGTTACGACACCGCGCTGAAGCTGAATCCGAAAAGGACACCAGTCGAGAAGAGCGATTCCGAGACGATCGCGAAAGCCCTCGCCGATCTTCGCAAGTAGCCGGTTCCGGACACGACGCGCGCAATCCAATGGCCGCGCATGCGTCGGCCTTATTGTGTAGACAAGCTACTACACATGCTGTAGCCTCGCTACACAATGCCACGCCACGAGAATCGGATCGATCTCATGCAGGGCACGCTCGACCTGCTCATCCTCCGTACGCTGCTCTTCGGTCCATCGCACGGCCACGCCATCGCAAAACACGTGCGCACGATCTCCGACGACGTACTGCATCTCGAGACCGGCTCGCTGTATCCGGCACTGCATCGCCTCGAGGAACAGGGACTGATTGACGCCGAGTGGACGACGTCTGACAAAGGCAAGCGGGCGAAGTTCTACCACCTCACGAAGGCGGGACGAAAACAGCTGACGAGAGAACAGACGAAGTGGGAGCGCCTCGCCGCCGCGATGGCGCGCGTGCTGCGACCCAGCCAATAGAGGACGACATGGCTCTCCTGCGCCGCTTGCGCTCGTTGATTCGCCGAAAGCAGAAAGCTGCCGATTTGCGGGACGAACTCCGCTTTCATCTCGAGACTGATGAAGACGAGCGGCGTGATGCCGGCGCAGACGCTGACCATGCGAGACGTGCAGCGCGTCTGGAGTTCGGCAACGTCACGCTGGTCGCCGAAGACACACGCGCGACGTGGGGCTGGACGAAGTGGGAACAGCTCGGTCAGGACGTCCGCTACGCGATCCGCACGCTTTGGAAGAGCCGCGCGTTCACGACGACGGCGGTGCTGTCGCTCGCGCTCGGGATAGGCGCGAACACGTTGCTCTACAGCCTGACCGACGCCATCCTGCTCAAGTCGTTGCCCGTGAAGGATCCGCGATCGCTCGTGCGGATGACATGGCACACAGCGAAAGCCGAGAACCACGGCCTGTCCCGCCACGACAGCTCAATCAGAAGCGAGACGGCCGGCTACACGAATGGCGTGTTCGCGTACGTGGCCTTCGAACAGTTTCATCGGCACGACGAGCTCTTTTCGAGCGTGTTCGCGTACCAGGACGCGGGATCGATCAGCCTCCGCGTCCGTGACGACACGGCGCCCGGTATCGCCGAGTACGTATCAGGCGACTACTTCCGCGGCCTCGGCATCTCACCGGCAGCCGGCCGATGGCTCGTGACGGACGACGATCGACTTGACCCGGCGAACGTCGCCGTCATCACAGCTGCACTCGCGGAAGGCCGGTTCGGCGGAATCGACGCCGCCCTGGGCCAAACGTTGGTTCTCAACAACGCCCCGTTCACGGTTGTCGGCGTTGCGCCGCGATCGTTCTTCGGCACGGACCCCGGCGTCACCCCTGACGTCTATGTACCGCTTCACACCGCGCCGGTGGTCGAACCGACGAGACTCGATCGGGCGCGCGTGTTCAACGATCCGGCGACAGGTTGGCTCGAGATCATGGCGCGTCTTCAGCCCGGTGTAACTCTGGAACACGCGCAAGCGACGCTCGCACCGCCGTTTCAACAGTTCACCGAACAGATCAAGGCGAGCGGTCGTTGGTTGCAAGCACCGACGCTGACGCTCGTTCCGGGCGCACAGGGCATCGACGGCCTGCGACGCGGTTATGCGACGCCCCTCCTTTTATTAATGGCGCTGGCCGGCCTGATTCTAATGCTGGCGTGCTCGAACATCGTCAATCTGCTGCTGGCCCGGTCACATGCGCGTGAGCGCGAGATCGCGCTGCGCATGAGTCTCGGTGCGGCCCGCGCGCGCGTGATTCGGCAACTTCTCACAGAAAGCCTCGTGCTGGCGTCGGCCGGTGGTGTGCTCGGGGTTGCGATCGCCGTCATCAGCGAGCCGCTCGTGACGTCGCTCATCGCCGGCGGACGCCCGAACTTCACTCTTCACACCGAGCTCAACTGGCGCGTGCTGCTGTTTGCGTGCGGACTCTCGATCCTGACCGGATTGCTGTTTGGCATCGTTCCGGCGCTCAAGTCCACGCGCACGGTGCGGCTCGATGCGATCAAAAGCACACGATCGACGGCCGCCTCCGCGTCAGGCCATCTCAGCACGCCGACACGCGCGATGCTCGTGTTGCAGATGGGCGCGGCCCTCGTGCTCCTTGTGACGGCGGGTCTATTCGCGCGCACGCTCGCCAACTTCGGCGCCGTGGATCTCGGCTTCAATCCGAATCACGTACTGACCGTCAGACTCAATGCGAGACAGGCGGGGCTCGACGATACCGGTGCGATCGAGATCTATCGCGATCTGCGACGCCGGTTCGCTGCCATGCCGGGCGTCGACACTGTTGGTATGTCGGACATGACGCTCATGGGTGATGGCTCATCTTCGACGACCGTCCGGCCGGCCGGCACGGAGATCAAAAACAGTAGCGACATTCTGAACGTCGGCGCAGGATTCTTCCGAGCGATGGAGGTATCGCTTGTGAAGGGCCGCGGGATTGAAGACGACGACGTGCGTCCGGGTGCGAAACCGGTGGTCGTGGTGAGCGAGGCCTACGCGCAAAAGTACTTCGGCAACGTCAACGTGGTCGGGCAGCGGCTCGAAATGCCAGATGACGGACCGCGTGTCGCAGCGCTCAGCTTCGAAATCGTCGGCGTCGCACGCGATGTCCGCTACGGCAGACTTCTGCTCGAGCGCCCGACGCTGGTCTACGTACCGTTCAACCACGCCATCTTCGGCGCCGTGCGGGACATCGTCTACGAAATCCGCAGCAACCCGGCAGCCGGAGCACAGGAGCAGACCATTCGGCAGATCGTGCACGACGCCAACTCGCGCATTCCGATTACGCGAGTGGCCACGCAGACCGCCCTGATCGATCGACAAATTGCGACGCCGATCCTTCTGACTCGCCTGTGTACGATCTTCGCTGCGCTGGCACTGACGATCGCCGCCGTCGGACTGTACGGCACGGTCAGCTACGACGTCTCGCGACGCACGCAGGAGATCGGCGTTCGCATGGCGCTGGGCGCGCGTCGAGCGCAGGTCATGCGGCTCGTGATTGGCAATGTATTCGTGCTCGCGGCATTCGGCATCGCACTGGGCGTGCCGGGCGCGCTCTTCGCATCGAAGTTTGCGGAAACGTACTTGTACGGCGTGACGGGGCGCGATCCACTGACGATTGCCGGCGCAGTTGGAGTCTTGCTCGTCGCCGCGCTGCTGGCGAGCTACGTCCCGGCGCGCGTCGCCGCCGGGCTGAACCCGACGGCTGCGCTGCGACGAGACTAGCGATCGCTGAAAGTCCCTCTACTTCTTTTTTTCCGACTGAAACACCGCGCTGATCGCGACGTGCAAATCGGCACGGCGCTCAAGGTTTTGATTCCCCAGGTTGTGAAACTGAGGTACGAACCGCACGCCAACCTGCGGTCGAATGGCCACGTGCTGACTCAATCCAATCTCGGTGCCCATGCCCGGTTCGATCGCAAACGCGATTCTGTATCCGGAAACGAAACTGGCGCCGATGACGCTATCGGGGGCGATGCCGGATCTACTTTCATTGATGAGACCGAACTTGACCTCCACGAAATCCTTCGCCCGGGCGAAGTCGGTGTGCCATGACTTGCGAACGCCGCCCATCAGGCCGATGACGTTGAAGCCCGCCGCCACGCGGACGTTCCCCGTGCTGTCGATCTGAAGCGGGATCGACCCGTGCTGAAAGCCGGCGTCGCCAAACAGATCGAGGTTGTGATGAACACGCCACGCCTGACTCATCACCAGGCCAACCGGCATCGCACGGCCGTCGGCGTAGCCGATTGCATAACCGACGGCAATATCGCCGCGACGGGTGGCGTCGTCCGCCGTGGATTGTGCGAATGCGTGATGAGGGAACACGCCGAAGAGAACGAGAGCGACGACGACGAAGAACGCGCGTCGAAACATACGATCTCCTTTGGAGGCTGGCGAAGAGATTCTAACGCTGGATCGTTACTTCGCCGCTAATGCGGTCCGTGCGGACTGGCAGTGCTCCACTCGCCAGCCGTCACCGGGCGGCACCAGGTCAAGCGCGGTCTTTCCCGCTTTGTCTTTTCGATTACGGTCGGCACCGGCCTCGAGCAGCTCGCGCACCGCATCGCTCGAGCAGGATGCCGCGGCATGCATCAGCGGCGTCCTGCCGTCCACGTTGACACGGTCCACCGCCAATCCGACGCCGAGCAGAATCTTGATCACGCTGGGCATGGATTCGCGTTCGGCTCCGTACCACAGGGCGTCATTCCCGAATGCATCATGAGCATCAGGTCGTGCGCCTCGTTTGAGCAACAGGAACACTAGATCGGCGTAACCACCGCGCGCAGCGGCCATCAGGGGCGTGAGACCAGTGCGGGCATCGACGCCATTGACGGCAACACCACGATCGATCAGCCACGTCAGGTTCTGTGTCCAGTTTCCGCCTGCCGCGGTGACGAGCAGCGACAGGGCCTGAGCCGAATCGGCCTTCAGGCGTGCGGCGGGCCAGAGCAGTTTGAGAATAGGGAGCTCACTGGCGTTGTCGAGAGCGAGACTGTTGACGCGTGCACCGCGACGGAGCAGCAGATCCACCGCTGCCGCGTCGAGTCCGGTGACGGCGTAATTGAGCATCGTCTCGCCATTCGGACCGAGCGGCGCGTTCGGATCACGACCCATCGCGAGGAGCTTCGTGTAGTTCGCCGCGCTCGGCATGATGTACGGCTCGAAGACCTTCTCCGCATCCAGCAGCCGACTATGCAGCGACGCAAGCTTCGGCAACTTCGCCGATCCGGTGTCGACCACTTCATGGACTCGACGCTGGTCCCGGTACGTCACAATCAGCGTCCCGCAATCGAGGCAGCCGCCAACCACACGCGGGGTGTCGAAGAATGCGGCGTCATCCAGCGCCTTCAGCAATTCGTTGAACTGCGCCACCGGATAGAGGACCGATTGCGAGCCGGGTATCGCGCAGCCACTGAAACACTCGAGCGCGGCCGTTCCAACGCCGCGAAACGTCACCTTCCACTCGGGACATCCGATGCACCACGAACTGCGCGACTCAATTGAGATCTCCGCGTGGCTCAGGTCTCTCACTGGAGACGTCGATTGCGCTGCCAGCGGAACTGCCATCGCTGCGACAATGAGACCGCCGAGAAGAAGCCTCATCGGCACTTCATCTCACGAATCGTCGAGAGTAACTTCGAGAGCATCACGCTGTCTTTCGGATCGATCGGGTACGGATCATCGGGCGACCGGAGACGGCGAACCGTGGTGCCGTTCACAACGAGCACCGCGAGCGGCGAGTCGATTGCCATGGCTTTCGTTTCCGGCACGAGCACCCCAAAGAATACGTAGCGGCCTGGATCGAGCCGAGGCAACGCCGGTCGCCAAAGCTTCAAGGGATGTCCCTCGACGGTCAGTTCTCCGCCAGGCCGCGTCACGACCATCGTGCTGCCCGGTTGCACCTTCAACTCGTCGGGTTTCTTCAGCACATCGGTGACTTGCACGTCGTAGTCGGTAAACAGGAAGTTGCCGAGCTCAGTTGGATTCGACGCGCCGGATCGCAGTTGAGCGACAAAGATAATGTCGTCATCGCAAACGAGATCGACGAGGCTTTCGAGGATGCCGTCCTGCGGGACGTACTCGTCGAGCGGATCGTGCGTCATGAAAAAGCCACTGCCCGTGACGGCATCGTCGAGCACCCATCCCGCGTGGTAGCGGTCGTGGACCTTGCTGTGGACGCGCTGCATCGGCGACATGCGATCGACAAACCACTTCAGCCGCTCGTCGTGCTTCGGGTCCTGGCCGAGTCTTGCCACCAATTCACTCGGGACCGTCGTGGTGACGATTCCCTTGCCCGGTGCCAGCGGCGCCGGCGGATGCGTGACTCGCTCCACGGTTCCCGCGAGCACTTGTTTGATGTGGCTATCCGTTTCAGTGTCGAGTGCCCGCTGGATCTGCCCAAGGTACTGGCTCGCCTGCGGCCATGATCCGATCTCGTTCGCGGCCGCTCGGCGCACGACCGCGGATGGATGGCCGAGCAAATCGATGGTCCTGATCTGCCTGTCCGGAACGCGATTGACACGGGCCGCACTGATCGCGAACTGCACCGTGAACTCGTCGCGATCCGAGAGCGCTCGCTGCGCCATGGCCCTGATGAGATCCTCGCTGGCTTTCGGTTCGCTGATACTTCGCAGCGAAAACTGACGCACGATTTCCGACCGTACGATATTGCTGGGATCAGCGTCGTACATCGCGGTCAGTCGCCGCGCGAGAGTAACGCGGAGATGCCACCAACCCGCGCGCGCCTCTTCGGCCAACAACGCGATCTGAATCGCACCGCGTCGTACCCGGGTGTCCGGATCGTCGAGCAGATCAAGCACCGCGCCTTCGGCGTCGTACGAGAGCAGCGGCCGACGTGAGATCAGATCTCGAGGTGAGAGTTGATACCAGCCTGAAATCGTCTGCAGTGACGCCGCACGAACGCCGACGTCCTTGTCGACGAGGGCCACGAGCATCAACTCGCTCATCTGCGCCGTGTCAACCCGCACGCGCCCGGTCGCGATCGCGGAGAGCAGGTTGTTCTTGGTGGCGTTGTCCGCGAGCACGAACTCTTGGTTCGAGAGCGGGCGAACCTGCGGCGTCTGCGCCGACAGCACCGCGGCGACTGTGACGACGAGTGCGCTGAGAAGAAACTTCATTTGAAGTTCAGTGCCCGCCGCCTCCGCGCGCAGCTCCGCGAGGCGGAGGTCCTGCCAGTTTCGGGAGACTCTCGTGTCCTGCCGCATCAACGGCGACGATCGCGATGTAGTAGTTGTCGCCTGACTGCGGAATCGTCACTTGAAATGTCGGCACCGCCGGATCCGCGGGAGCTGCCGGCGGAGTCGGCGGATTGTCGCCGCCGGCCGCGCCCGCATCGCCGCCACCACGTCCCCCGCGTCCGCCACCGCCCGTGCCGCGCGGCGGCGCAGGAACAGCCGGCGCGGAAAGTCGAATCGACCACTGACTCTCGGCAGTAGGCCGCAAAAGCACGCGGTACGACGCCGCGCCAGGAACTTCTGTCCACGTGACCGCTGCGCCATTCGGCTGCTGACCGCCTTGGAACGTCACCGTCGCCGGCGCGGGCAGCGACGACGCCAGTGACGCCAGCGTGATGGCGTTCACACGTGCGACGTTCGCGATGTACGACGGACTGATCCACTTGAAGAGGTCGCCGTATTCGATGCCATTGGCCTCACGCACCATCTGATGCTGATGCTGCGAGTTCTCGTTGAACTCGCTGAAGCGCACCGCGGCATAGCCATTGTCGAGAAACGGCTCGTGATCGCCGCCGCGCTGGAAGCGATCGGTCCGGTACTCGAGCACGACGTGGAAACCGGAGAGATAGGTCTCCGCCAACGCCGACGCGTAACGCGCGACCTGACGCGACATCGAGTCGTTCTCGAGACCCTGCGACGCGATTCGCGTGAGCTCTTCCGGCGTCGCTTTCGGCGGCACGCCCTGACTGAACACGCGCAGCAGATCCTTGTTCTCGCGTCCCGGCGTCTGATCACCACCGACGATGTCGTTGTTGAGCATCGCGATGATGTTCATGTTCGCGGCCTTCGCCGTTTCGGCGGCATGCTTGCTGCCGTAGAGACCCTGCTCCTCGCCTTCGACCGCGAGAAACATGATCGTCACCGGAAACTGAAACTGCGCGAGCGCGCGTGCGCATTCGAGCGACACGACCGTCCCGCTGCCATCGTCATTCGCGCCCGGGCCGTCCTGGTCGCCGCCCGGAATTGAATCGTAGTGACCGCTCACGACGACGACGCGGGTGTCTTTCGGATCCGTACCCGGCAAAATCGCGACGACGTTCGACATCGTCTGGTCGACGGGAATGCGGCTGCCCTTCGGGACGGGAAATGTATCGATGCTGACTTTGAGGCGATTGCCGTTCGACTTGGAGATCGCCTGGAACTGTTCGTAGATCCACTGGCGCGCCGGTACAACGCCGCGGGTGGCTGTGCTCGTCGTCTCCGTCGTGCTCGCGCGCGTGCCGAAGCTGACGAGCTTCTGGTCGATCTCGGCGACTTTGTCGGCGGAGATTGTCTGGATGATCTTTGCGAAGCGATCGTCAGTCGCGCGCGGCATCCCGCTCGACGTCTGACGCGCCTGCGTCTGCGCCCATCCACACAAACACACGACGACCATCACCGGCACGAGCAGTTTCACGCGCATACAGCCCCCCACTTTCGCGCGGCTCCGGACCGCGCTGGGCGCATTGTAGACGTACGTAGGCCGGACCTTTAGGTCCGGCGGTCGGCAGACCTGAAGGTCTGCCCTACGTCATGAATGGATTCAGGCGTGTCGAACGGCGAGCGACGCTGCGGTGCGGTTGGTCTTGAGCAGTCGGAGAGACTGCCAGAGCATCACGGGTGACGCCACGAACACACGCGCGATCAGCGTGCCGAGGACGACACCGACCACGCCATAGCGATCCACGAGCATGATCGAGAGCCCGAGGTTCAGCAGCGCCTCGATGAGAGCAAACACCGCGTACGTGCGATGGTTTCCGGTGATCGTCAGCAGGCGATCGCACGGATTGAGCACCATCTGCGCCAGCACAAATCCGAGAATCATCGAGTAGGCAAAGAAGCCGACGTAGTTTTCTTCTTTGACCCACATCCGAATCATCCACGGACCCGCCACAAGCAGGACCGCCGTGAGCGCGGTACCCACGACGATGCTGATGCGCATCGCGCGCTTGAACAACATCCTCAACTCGCCAATCTTTCCCGTGGAATAGGCCCGCAGGAATGACGGCCCGAAGCTCGTGCTGATCGTCGTCACGACGGTGACGGCGAGCAGTCCGATCCGCTGAGCGATCGCGTACGGCGTGACCTGATCCGTGCCGAGGCGGCTCGAAATCACAATCGCATCCGTGCTGACGCAGATTGCGCCGCTGACCTGTAAGAGAAAGAAGTAAAGGCTCGGCCCCACCATGTCGCGACGAAGGGCACCGTTGAAGTGGCGGAGGCTCAGGGAGAGATGCGGCAGCTCCCGCCGCAGGACCTGATAACTGCAGTAATACGTGGCGATGTTAGTGGCCGCGATCACGACAATCAACCCGACGATCGATCCGCCGAGCGACAGCCACACGAATGAGACGATGACCTTCAGAATTGATTGCGCGGCGCCAAGCCATTGCTGCACGTCGATCTTGTCGACATTGCGGAGACAGCCCGGGAAGATCCTGAACGGCAACTCGATCAGATAGCTCGCAGCCGCGACGGCAAACACGAGCGGCGTCTTCTGGGTGAGGTCCGACGTGCCCTTGACCAGCAACTTCAGCGGTAGCAGCGGCTCGACAGCGAGCAGCACGAGAATGGCAGCGCTCACGATGGCGAAGTACCACCAGAAACCGGTGGCCAGCACCTCGTTCTGCTCTTTCTCATTCTTCCGAACGACGGCAGCGCCGAAGTGGTTCTCGGTGGATTGCGTGATACCGAAGTTCAGAAACCCGAGATAGATCAGGACGCCGGAGATCGTCATCCAGAGTCCGTAGTCCTCGCGCCCGAGGTATTTCAAATAGATGGGGATGGCGACGAAGTTCGTGACCATGCCCACGCCCGTGTTGGCGTAGCTGGCGACGACGCCGGCGGTGATTCGGGAGCGCCACACCTGCTTGAGGAGATCGGGCAGCGCGCGGGCCCGACCGACGAATGGGTATGGCATGCCTACGTTAAATCGTCCATCGAGCAGGCTGACTTGAGTACCAGGAGAGTCACTGGCCGCCTGAATTCTGTGAAGTTACAGGAATTCATGCGCCCGTAATGGCCGGGCATGCCCGGCCACTACATCTTTTTATTGCCCAGCGCGCCTCGCAATTTGTCGGCGAGGGAGCCGAGGCTGGGTTTGTCGGTGGTGCCCTGACGTTGGGCGTACTCCTGAACTTCTGCGGCTTCCTGCGCAGCGCCGACGGCTTTGACGCTGAGGCGAATGCGACGAGTGGCGCCATCCACCTCGAGCACGATGACGTCGAGGTCGCGTCCGATCGGCAGCGCTTTCTTCACGTCCTGCCCCATCGGAATGCCGCTCTCGCTCAACGGCACGAGACCTGTAATCCCCGGCGCGAGCGTGACGAAGACGCCGAACTTCTCGTGACGCTCGACCTTTCCTGTCACGCGCGTTCCTGGCGCGAATGATGTCTGCACGCTGGACCACGGATCCGCCGTGAGTTGCCGCAGCCCAAGTGCGATCTGCTGCGTCTTCTCATCCACACGCAGCACCATCACCTGGATTTCCTGCCCCGGCGTCACGACCTGCGACGGATCGGACACTCGCGCCCACCCCATCTCGGAGATGTGCAAGAGACCTTGCACACCGCCACCGAGATCCACGAACGCACCAAACTCCCGTACAGAGACGACACGTCCGTTCATCACCGCGCCCGGCGCGATGGCTTTCCGCACTTCTGCCGCGCGAGCCTTCTGCTCTTCTTCCAGCACGGCTCTGCGTGAGACGACGAACTTCCGCCCGCCTTCGGCGTACTCGATGATCTTGAACGTGTACACGCGGCCGACATGGACCTCGGCATTCTCGGTGCGGATGGTATCGATCTGCGACATCGGACAGAAGGCACGCTGTCGGGCAATCGAGACCTCGATGCCCGCTTTGATCGCGCGCTCGACCTTGCCTTCGACAGGAAGCCCGGATCGGAAGGCGTCTTCGAGTTGACGCGCCGTCGCAGCGCCACGCTGCAGCTTTCGCGACAGCGTCACCCCGCCGGTGGTTGACATGACGGTCGCGTGAATCTTGTCGCCCACGCCGGCCTCGAGCGCGCCGTCGTCATTCCGCAATTCGTCGAGTGCAATCGTCGCCTCGCCTTTCCCGCCGACGTTGACGAACGCGACGTCCTGACCGATCGCGACGATCGTACCTTCGAGGGTCTTGCCGGTCTCGACACGCTTCGTCTTGACGGACGCTTCGAACATTGCGGCGAAGTCTTCTTCTTCGTGCTCGCTCACTGTGCGATCTCCAAACCCAGAAGGTTAGCACCGTAGGTCCGGCAAACACAGTAGGTTACGGCTCGGGCAAAATTGTGATCCCGCGTGCAACATTCGTCGTTGACGGAGATCGCGATTCTGCCTCACTGTTGCTCAGTTCTTACCCTGCGTTCCAAGTTTTAAGTTTTGAGTTTTAAGTTCTGAGTTTTGCCGGAGGTCCGATGTCGCGCGTACGTGCGTCGTCCGTCGTTCCGTCGATCGTTGTGTTGTCCGTGGTGTTGTTGTTCGCGGCGGCATCGCCGCACGGACAAACACGGCCACCGCAGCGGCCGCCCAAGGGGCCGACGATCTCGCAGTCGGTACGGGACCGAGCCGCGAAGAACGGACGCGTCCGCGTCATCGTCGAGCTGCGTCTGCCTGGCAATAACGGGCTGCTTCCAGAGAGACGTTTGGGAAATGCGCAGGCGATTCTCAATCGACGCCAGGACATTACCGGCGCGCGCGGAAGAATTCTCGCGAGCCTGACCGCCGGCAGCGGGCGCGAGACGCGCCGCTTTCAGACGCTGCCGTTCGTCGCGCTCGAAGTGGGCGCCAACGGTCTCGCGGCTTTGCAATCGTCACCGGATATCGAACGCATCATCCCGGACGTGCTGTTCCATCCGACGCTCGAGTTCAGCGTTCCTCACATTCAAGGCGATCAGGCGTGGCAGGCCGGCTACGACGGCACCGGCACGACGATCGCGATCGTCGATACCGGCGTCGAAGCCAACCATCCTTTTCTTAATGGGAAAGTCGTCGCCGAAGCTTGTTTCTCGACCACCGCTGACGGCCTGAGTCAGTCGGTTTGTCCGAGCGGCGAGACATCACAGATCGGCGCAGGTGCGGGTGCGCCATGTCCGCTGGACGACTGCATTCACGGCACGCACGTCGCGGGCATCGCGGCCGGCAACGGCGACGCCGCTGGTGAGACATTCTCCGGTGTCGCGAAAGGCGCGAACCTCGTTGCCGTGCAGGTCTTCTCCGAGATCGTCGACTCCGACGCGTGCGGAGGAACGGCGCCCTGTCTTGGCGGTTTCGAGTCCGACATCATCGCGGGACTCGAGTACGTGTACACCCTGAAAGTCGGCGGGATGAATCTCGCCTCGGTCAACATGAGTCTCGGCGGCGGTTTGTTCGATCAGCCGTGCGATGACGATCCGATCAAGCCGGCGATCGACAACCTTCGTGCGCTAGGCGTCGCAACGATCGTCGCCTCTGGTAACGCCGGCGCGCCGGGAAGTCTGGCCGCGCCGGCATGCGTGTCGTCGGCGATCAGCGTCGGCGCGACGCAGCTCGACGATCAGGTCGCGTGGTTCTCGAACGTCACGTATTTCCTTTCGCTCTTCGCACCTGGTGACGGCATCGTCTCGTCGATTCCCGGTGGCGATTACGCAGAGCTCAGCGGTACATCGATGGCCGCGCCGCACGTCGCCGGTGCGTGGGCTGTTGCACGACAGGCGGCCGCAACAGCTTCGGTCGACGACATTCTTGCGGCATTCAGAAACACTGGTCAGCCAGTCACCGACACGCGCGACTGGTCGGATGGAAACATCACGGTTCCCCGCATTCGAATCTTCAACGCGCTCGCGGCACTTGTACCGATCAGCAGCCCGTCGCCGACGCTGACGGCCGTGGATCCTCCGACGGGACGCTTCGGTCTGCCGCTCACGCTGACGCTGACCGGCACGGGCTTCAACGCGCTGTCCGTCGTGCGATGGAACGGCGTCGCAGTTCCAACGGTCACCGACAGCATCACGCAACTCACCGCAGTGGTTCCTGCTGAGTCGCTGACGTTAGGAACGGGACAAGTTTCCATTTTCAATCCGGAGCCGGGTGGCGGCACGTCGTCGACAATCACGATCTCAGTTCTTCCGCCGCCGTCGCTGACTGTCGATCAGACGACGGTCGGCCCGAACGCGGACGTCACTGTCACGCTCGCTGACGGCTACGGCGGTCAGCTCGACTGGATTGGGTTAGCAGCCGCCGGCGCGCCTGATTCGAATTACCTCGCGTCAACGTTTGTCGGCCAGGGCGTCTTCGCTCGCACGTGGACCGTCACGATGCCGGCGACGCCCGGACAGTACGAGTTCAGGCTGTTCCTGAACAACGGCTTCACGCGAGTGGCGACCAGTCCAACGTTTACCGTCGACGCGGCGATCACTCCGGTCCCGATCGTGGCGTCGATGTCGCCGACCAACGCGGTGGCGGGATCAGCGCCGATCACATTGATGGTCCTCGGCAGCAAGTTCTCCACGTCATCGTACGTCGCGTGGAATGGATCGCCGCGGCCGACGACATACGTGAGCGGTTCGCAGCTGCAAGCCACGATTTCCGCGGTCGATCTTGCCGTTGCCGGCACGTTCGCGATGACGGTGGTCACACCCGCTCCAGGTGGCGGCACGTCAACGGCAACGTCGTTCACTGTCGCACCAGCGCCAACATTGACCGTGGATCGCACGTCGGTCGTGGCTGGCTCGAACGTGACGGTGACGCTGAACAACGGCCTCGGCGGCAGTCTTGATTGGCTGGCGTTCTCGCAGGTCGGCGCGGCAAACAACAACTACATGCAGTTCGTGTACGTCGGCAGTGGCGTCACGACGCGTACGTGGACCGTCACGGCGTCGACGTCAGGGCAGTACGAATTCCGGTTGTTCAAGCAAGGCAGCTACGTCCGTGCGGCGACCAGTCCGGCGATAACGGCGACGCCACCCGCTGGACTCACCGTCAGCCAGACAACCGTCGCGCCGGGCGCCCCAGTAACTGTGACGCTGACGAACGGCGCGGGCGGAGCATCCGACTACCTGGCGCTCGCGTCGACGAGTGCGCCGGACTCCAGCTTTCTTCAATCCACCAACGTGGGTGAGGGCGTCACGACCCGAACGTGGACCGTGAACATGCCGGCGACGCCGGGCACGTACGAATTCCGGCTGTTCGCGAACGGCGTTCGGACGGGCACGAGTCCGACGGTCACCGTCCAGGCACTCGCTCCGCAGTTGAGTGTCAGTGCCACGACGGTGACTGCGGGTGCATCCGTGACAGTCACGCTCGCCAACGGCCTCGGCGGCAGTCAGGACTGGCTCGCGTTTGCGCAAGTTGGTGCGGCGAACAACAGCTACGTGCAGTTCGTGTACGTCGGCGCCGGCGTGACGACGCGCACATGGACCGTCACGACACCAACCACGACGGGCGCGTACGAATTCCGCCTCTTCCAGCAGGGCACGTTCAATCGACTCGCGACAAGCCCGACGGTAAATGTTCAGGCGCCGCCACCGCCGTCGCTCGCGATCAGCGCGTCGACTGTCATCGCCGGTCAGTCCGCAACGGTCACGCTGACAAATGGACTCGGCGGCAGTCAGGATTGGATCGCGTTCGCGCAAGTCGGCGCGGCGAACAACAACTACGTGCAGTTCGTGTACGTCGGTGCCGGCGTCACGACGCGCACGTGGACGATCACCACGCCCACCACGCCGGGCGTGTACGAATTCAGACTGTTCCGTCAGGGCACGTTCACGCGCATCGCGACGAGCGATCCGGTGACGGTACAGGCGCCGCCGCCTCCGACGCTCGCGCTGAGCACGACCACAGCATCGCCGGGTCAGACCGTGACGGTGACGCTGACGAATGGACTCGGCGGCAACACTGACTGGTTTGCCTTTGCGACGGTCGGTTCTGCGGACAGCGTGTACTTGAACTGGACGTACGTCGGTGCCGGCGTAACGACACGGACGTGGACGGTCACGATGCCGTCAACGCCAGGCAACTACGAGTTCAGGTTGTACCGTCAGGCGAGCTTCGTCCGCGCGGCGACGAGCGCGACGATACAAGTGCGATAAGACCTCGGAGGTCTTTCCCGGACAATCGGCGGAAAAGACCTCCGAGGTCCTTACTTCCACACGAACTTCCACACACTCGCCGTGTGCCGGCTCGCATCCTGATCCTCCGGCTTCACGGCCGACGGCGGAATCTTGTACTTGTCCGGCACAGTGGCCCAGTCCGGATAAATCGTGCCGCCGACGTAGAAGCCGGGCTTGTTCATGGTCGGCACATTCGGCCCATTCGACGGCCGTTCGGTGAATAGCGAGTACGCACTTTTCGGTGGCGCTGTGCCGGCCTGATCGTTCTCGGGGACGTATTCGGGAATCCCATCGCCATTCACATCCGCAACGATCCACGAGACGTGCAGAAGCTTGTGATAGGTGCGGTCCGCGATCATCTTGCGGAGTTGCGTGTTGAAGCGCGAGATGATCGAGTCGCCATCCGGCAGCGAGCGATGAACGGCGAGATACAACGACCGCGTCACCAGCGGCGTGGATCCCAGCGCGAGTTTCGTCTGCGCTTCGGTCGCATAGTTGTTGACGATGTACTGCACGACGAGATCGTCCATGAGGACATACTCGACGTCGCCGTCGAGCAGCCGCGAGATGCACTCCTCTTCGCTCTGCGTCCGAACGAAGACGGCGCCAGACGCGTCGATATCGCCGTACGAGTAACCATCGACGATGGCGATTCGCCTGCCTCTAAGTGCGGCCAGATTCAACGCGGCCACGTTCGCGCCTTTGCGGCCGACCAGGATCAGCCGATTCTCGAGATAGGCCTGCGAGAACAGCAATGCGCTCTCTCGCTGTGCATCCTTCCACGCAGCACCGCTGCCGTCGTAGTTGGCGGACATGAGCGCTGCCGTAAACCGCGCCGGCGGAACGATCGCCGTCGAGCTCATCACGCCGACGCGACTGAGCGCTTCTTCGATTAGATCGAGCGCGAACCGTGGCTGGCCTGCCGTGTTCGTGAACGGCGGCCACGGCGTGGACACGAGCCGTAACTTCGTCGTCTGCGCGACGCCGCCGGTTCTGGCGGTGACGATGACACCGAGTGCAGCAATTAGAACAATGCTGAGCAGAACGTTCGCATGGCGGGTCATTCTCCGATTCTGCGCTTCTCCTCTGCCGAAGTCGACGACACCGATCGACATCATCGCGATCCACGACGGGCCGTGGCGTCGCCTATACTTTCGTGATCACATGAGCGATGTCGCCGCCGATGTTCGCATGCACGGCTTCTCGCGACGTCACACCGTCGCCGCAGCGCTCGCGTGGCTCGACGCGCAGCTGAAGCCGCTCTCATCCGAGCTCGTGTTGCTCGGGGATGCGGCCGGACGCGTGTTGTCGTCCGACATCACAAGTGAGGTGAACGTACCGGGATTCAATCGCGCGACGATGGACGGCTATGCCGTCGTCGCGGATTCGACGGAGGGCGCAACCCCGTACAACAGAATTGCGCTGACGGTGATCGGCGACGCGCTGCCGGGATCTTCGTTCGATCGATCGGTGGCGCGCGGACACGCCGTGCGCATCATGACGGGCGCGCCAATACCGGCAGGCGCCGATGCGGTGCTGCCTGCCGAAGCTGTCGAAGACGAGCTTCGGCAGCCTCGCCGAAGCCTTGGCGAAGGCGGGCCAGCGGAGATCTTCGCTATCGCCGAGGTCTCGCCGGGCAAGAACATCGGTCGTGTTGGCGAAGACATCACCGCTGGTTCGCGTGTTCTGGAGGCTGGCCGTGTCCTGCGACCGCAGGATCTCGGCCTCTTGAGCTCGATCGGAGTCTGCAACGCGCCAGTGGTGCGGCGTCCGCGTGTGCGGCTCGTCATCACCGGCAACGAAGTGCTGCCGGCCGGCACGCGGCCACATCATTTTCAGATCGCCGACGCCAACGGCCCGATGCTGACGGCCCTCGCCGAACGTGACGGCGCCGTCGTGGACTCCAGTGCGCCGATTCGCGATGAGGCCGACGCGATTCTCTCTGCGCTGCACGCGAACGCGGACATCGTCATCATTTCAGGCGGATCGAGCGTTGGCGTCGAGGATCTGGCGCCGACCCTCGTCGCCAAACATGGTGAGCTCGCTGTGCACGGCATCGCGATGAGACCGAGCAGTCCCACAGGCATGGGCCGGATGGGATCGCGACTGGTCTTTCTACTTCCGGGGAATCCGGTGTCGGCGCTCTGCGCGTACGACTTCTTCGCCGGCCGCGCGATTCGCGCCGTTGGAGGTCGTTCGAAAGAGTGGCCGTACACACGCGTGCGCGCTCCGCTCACGCGCAAGATCAGTTCACCGATCGGACGTCTCGACTACGCACGCGTACGACTGGAACAGGGACACGTCCATCCACTCGCGGTCTCCGGCGCATCCGTGCTGTCGTCCACGACTCGGGCTGACGGCTTCGTCATCGTCGACGACGACAGCGAGGGGTTTCCGCCGGGCGCCGACGTCGATGTCTGGCTGTACTGAATGCGCGAACAAGATCAGTTTCTAAACGTTCTCGATCGTGACGAGGCAGAACGCCGCTTCCATGCGGCGGTGAATCTCACGCCTCGCGGAAGCGAGCAGGTACCGCTTGCGTCAGCGCTCGGCCGCGTCCTGGCCAACGACGTCGTCTCTCCGGTCGACGTGCCGTCCTTCGATCGTTCGAACGTCGATGGATTTGCGCTGATTGCCGAAGACACCTTCGGCGCGTCCGAAGAAGTTCCGCGCGTCGTGCGTCTTGCACACGAGGTCATTCACACCGGGCTGGTTCCATCGACGCACATTCGTCGCGGTGAAGCCGTTGCGATTGCGACGGGCGGCATGATGCCGCGCGGCGCCGACGCCGTGGTGATGGTTGAATACACGCATCTTGGAACGGCCGGGTCAGACCCGGCGGCCATCTCGTCGGACCCGGCCTCCATCCTTATTAATGTCTCGCGCGCCGTCAGCGCCGGCAACAACGTGTCGTTTGCCGGCACTGACATCACGGCCGGCGAAACGGTTCTTCGGCGCGGGACGATTCTGAGCAGTCGCGACACCGGTGTGCTTGCCGCCATCGGTGTCGCACAGGTCGACGTCTGGCGGAGGCCCGTCGTCGCGATCATCTCAACCGGTGACGAGATCATCGCGCCTGGCGAGCCGATGCGGCCGTCACGCGTGTACGACTCGAATGCGCAAGTGCTCGCCGATGCTGTACGCGAACTCGGCGGAGAGCCTCGACGCCTCGGCATCATGCCGGACGACGAGAGTGCGCTCAGGGAGCGCGTGCGTGAAGCGCTCGAGATCGCGGACATCGTGTTGCTGTCCGGCGGCACGAGCAAAGGCGCCGGCGACATCTCGTATCGTGTGGTCTCTGAACTAACAGAACCGGGCATCGTCGCGCACGGCGTCGCGCTCAAGCCGGGCAAGCCGATCTGTCTCGCGGCGACGGGCGGCACGCCCGTCGTCGTGCTGCCCGGCTTCCCCACGTCTGCGATCTTCACGTTCCACGAATTCGTCGCGCCGGTGCTGACTGCGATGGCGGGACGTCGACAGGAAGCACGTGCAACCGTCGACGCGAAACTGGCTGTCCGTGTGAACAGCGAGATTGGACGCACTGAGTTCTTGCTCGTCGGTCTTGTGGACGCCGACGAGCCGCACCACGCACCACGCACGACGCACGACGCACCTCGCACGTTATCCGCGTACCCGATGGGTCAAGGTTCCGGCAGCGTGACGACGTTCAGTCGCGCGGACGGATTCACGACGATCGATCGGCATCAGGAGATTGTTCCTGCGGGAACGATCGTCACCGTGCAGCTGCTCGATCGCGAGTTGCAGCTCGCCGATCTCGTCGTGATCGGCAGTCACTGCATCGGGCTCGATTACCTGCTGAGTCAGCTGCAGCTCAAAGGCGTCCGGTCGAAGTTTCTCGCCGTCGGAAGTACGGCGGGGCTCGAAGCGGCGAAACGCGGCGAATGCGATATCGCCGGCGTGCACTTGTTGGATCCGGCGACTGGCGAGTACAACCGGCCCTTCCTCACGCCCGCCGTCACATTAATTAAAGGATACGGACGGTTGCAGGGCATTGTCTTTCGCCCCCACGATCCTCGCTTCACAGGGCGGACACCAGCGGACGCGATCTCCGAAGCGATGCGCGACGATGAGTGCGTGATGGTGAATCGCAATCAGGGCAGCGGCACGCGGACGATCATCGATCGCCTGCTTGGTGGCGCGCGGCCACACGGCTACGCGGTGCAACCGCGGACGCACAACGCCGTCGCTGCTGCGGTCGTGCAGAGCCGTGCTGACTGGGGCGTCACGCTCGACACCGTCGCGCGATCCGCCGGGCTCGGATTCATTCCCGTACAGCACGAGCAGTACGACTTCGTCACCCCCATCGCACGCGCACAGCGACCTGGCGTGATCGCGTTTCGCGCGTTGCTCGCTGAGCCGTCTGTGCGCGCCGCACTCGCCAATCTGGGGATGAATCTGCAATGAGCGAAGAGCAGATGGAGCCCCGGGTCTTTAGACCCGGGAACGCCGGCGGCATCGTGCTCTGCGGCGGCAAATCGACGCGCATGGGGACGTCGAAGGCGCTGCTGCCCTTCGGTCCGGAGACGATGCTGCAACGCGTCGTACGGATTTTGAGCGGCGTCGTTTCGCCGATTGTCGGCGTCGCGGCTGTCGGTCAGGAATTGCCGGCCCTGCCGACCGACATGATCATCACGCACGATGAACGTGAGGGTCGCGGTCCGCTCGAAGGCCTCCGCGCTGGTCTCAAAGCGATGCCGGCAGACGTCGACGCCGCGTACGTGACGAGCTGTGATGTGCCGCTGCTCGTGCCTGGCTTCGTGCATCAGATGATCGAACTCGCGCGCGGCTATGACGTCGCCGTCATGGAGATCGACGGCTTTCCGCATCCGCTGTCGGCCATTTATCGGCGTGCGACGTTGCCGCACGTCGAAGATCTCCTCGCGCACGATCGGCTCCGTCCCGTGTTCCTCTTTGAACGTGTCCGCACGAGGCGCGTTCGACCCGACGAAATCACCGCCGATCCGGACCTCGTGACGTTGAGGAACCTGAACACACCCGAGGAGTACTCGGAGGCCCTGGCGAAGCTCAACCTGCGCTGAACTCCTTCACAGTTCTTCCGCGGCTCGTCAGGTAGACTGATCTCGATGGTTTTCTTTCTTCGTCCGGCTACATATCGATTCTTGCTCTCGAGCGGCGCCCCCCTCGCCGTCGCGCTCACGCTGAACACACCGGCATTTGCTGCCGAGATGCAGACGCCGCCGTCACAGAATCCGCCGTCGCAGGGACAGCCGGCGCAGACACCGCCGTCGCAAACGCCGCCACAGAATCCACAGAATCCGCAAACGCCGCCGCCGACCACTCCGCCGACAGAGACGAAACCAACGGATCCGCAGGATCCCAATCGCATCTTCGGCGTGCTGCCGAACTACACGAGCGTCTCCGCGAACGACAAGTTCGTGCCGCTCTCAGGCAAGGACGCGATCAAAATCGCGGCGCTCGATTCAGTGACCGATCCCATGGTGTATCCGCTGTACGGATTCGTCGCCGGCGTCGCGCACGCGCGAAACGATCCGGCGGAGTGGGGCGGAGGAATCTCGGGCTACACGAAACGCTACGGCGCCGCCCTGACCGACAACACGATCTGCAGCATGGTGGGGACGGGATTGCTGCCGGCGCTTCTGAAACAGGATCCCCGGTACTATCAGGGACAAGCGAAGGGTTTCCTGCCTCGATTTGGCTACGCCGCCAAGGCGAGCGTCGTGACGAAGTCACGAATCACCGGGAAGCCGCAATTCAACGTCTCCGAAGTGGCCGGGACCTTGATCGTCGCGAGTGCCGGCAACCTTTATTACCCGGACGCAGAACACACGGTGTCCGACACGCTGACGCGCTGGGGCATGCAGGCATTCTGGGACAGCGTCTCGAACGAGCTCAAGGAATTCTGGCCCGACATTAAGAACAAGCTTCACGGGAAGTAGCGCATCTCGCTGCACCTCGGCCTTTCACGAACCGCGTGCTCATCCTCCATCGCGCGGTACTCAATGTGAGCACGGACCGACGAGCGAACTGACGTCCCCGTCTTCGCTCGTCTTTCGCGCCGCGCGCTCGCTCCGGGCGTAGTAGTTGCAGTCTCTGCGATCGGCCCCAGTGATTCAAAGGAGGGCCGATGGCAGACATGCATCAACAACATTTAGTGAGTCTCGACGACGGCGATTGGCAAGTGGCCGACGGCGAACCGGATCTGCGTGGGTGGAGCGTCTTCACGGCGGACCATCACAAGATCGGTGAAGTCGACGATCTGCTCGCAGACCCTGACGATCGCAAGGTGCGGTTTCTCGCGATCGATCTCGACGACAACCTGATCGAAGACGACTCCGACCACGTCGTGCATGTGGCAGTGAGTCGCGCACGCATTCAGGACGACGACCACGAAGTGATCCTCGACGTGCAGTTCGCGGGTCTCGAAGACATCGAAATGCCCGCGTCCGAGCCGGACGGGGTGGGTCGCGAGGCTGACGTGAGCCATGAGGATCAGGTGCGCGTGACGCGCGCGGCGGAAGAGCTTCGCGTCGGCAAGCGCACGGTGGACGCCGGCGGAGTGAACGTTCGCAAGCGCGTCGAGACCGAGCACGTGCAAGAACCTGTCTCGCTTCGAGCGGACGAAGTGACCGTGGAACGGCGTCCCGTGGAGAAAGACCGTCCGGGTTCGATCGGCGCCAGTGAAATACGCATTCCGGTGACCAGAGAGGAAGCGGTCGTCGAAAAACGTCCGGTGGTCAAGGAAGAAGTCGTAATCACGAAACGCCCCGTCGAGGCCCGCGAGACGGTCGAGACGGACATCAAGAAAGAGGAAGTGGACGTCGAGCCGCAGGGGGACGTCCGCACGAGCGATCGGTCAGACAAGCCGACGCGCCGATCGTAAGGAGGACAGCACCAATGGCAGACATCGACGTCGTCCCAAAGAAACACAGCAACACGTGGTTATGGGTCATCCTGGCGATCATCGTGCTGGCGATCATCCTGACCATGACCGGCGTCTTCTCACACGATCGGAACGGAAGTACGAACCGGGTTGGTGAGTTGCGAACGCCGGCGTCACATTTCGCCACAACTCACGCACTCGCTCCGATTGCCTGACGGAGGGGTCTGACGGCACCCGACCGGCGCGGCCACGTCGCGCCGCGGTGTGTCGTCAGATCAGCTCTGTCTATTCGCCGACCTATGTGTCGGCCAGACGGCGCAGCCGACCGGCATCGGGCCGGACCACAAGACGGGACGCGGCTGGCGTGTTTTTTGCGTTACCCACGACGTAGAGAGTGCGTCGATGGATCAGATAGAGAGTTCATCCCCCCAAATCAAGGGCCGAGAGGAAATGCACGCGCTGGTCCGCGAGGCGTTCGGTGCGCTCAGCGATGCCGATCTCTACGAAGTTGCCAGGGAACTTCGCGAACGCGTCCTCGGACGCGAGCCGGACGAATTACTCGAAACGACCTTCGAAGAAAATGGCGTCTGCGTGTGGAGTTTCAAGCCGATGGTCGAGCTCGTGTTTCGGCACGTGATCGATCTCGCGTCGAATCCACGGATGGCCGAAGACCAGCGGCGTCTCGAGATCGCGGCAACGATGGAATTCGCGGGATTCTAACTAGGGTTCATGGTTCGCGGTTCATGGTTCATGGTTCCTACCGAACGATGAACCCTGAACCTTGAACGATGAACCGATCTAAAGTCCCTGCAACTTCGCCAGCAGATCGCGAATAGGCTCCGCGGCCGCGCCACCATCGTCCGTCCACGTGCGCGCGCGACGACGCCCCTGATCTTCCACAATCAGCCGGTACTCGAGTAAATCCGCCCCCACGGGCCGCTCGTCCGTACCTTTCGACATGAACGTCGCGTCGATTTGCTGTTCGAGCCCGCGCCGTGTCTCGTTGCCGAGACGACCGGTGTCGAGCTGCACGAGCGTCACTTCCTCGCCAACCAATCCGCCGCGTTGTGTGACTGTGATCTGCACGGGCCACCTCCGCAAACACCGCAGTCGACGTCGGGGGTCGAAACGAATTCTGCATGCCTGTCGGCCCCCGACGTCGTTCTTATCGTGTCTTACACCGTCGGACGCGTGCGATTCTTTTCGGCGGCCAGTGTCCTGATGTCGTCGAGGAATCGCTGCTTCTCGCTCTCGATCGCTTCGTCGACGCCGTTGTTCTCCGGCAGCGTCATCGTCCCGCAGCAGCCCGTGCGGTTCTGCATCGTGCTGCCCTTCTCGGCGCGCAACATGCTGATGTGCGGGCTGGCCTTGAACTGATGATTCTCCGGCACCTCGGTCTGGAGATGCTGCGCCAGCGCAGCCAGATCGGTCAACGGCACGGGCGAGAGGATCATCTCGCGTACCGCGAACCGGTTGCGGATGAACTGACGGTACGCGGTCGCCTGCGCACCGGTGATTCGTCCGTTCGCGACGTCGGTCGCCGTCACGCCCAGCATCTTGTTGGCCACGTCGGTGAACGTCGCGTTTGTCGCCGGCGCCTGGATGATGCCGCGCAGCAGCAGGCTCTGCAGGTATGTCGCTGACTCGTAGAGCGTCCGGGCGTCGTCACGCACTGCTTTCCGCTCGAACGCGAAGATGTCCGCGAGGATGTCGTACAGCGCCCCGGTGAACACCTGCGAGAGCGAGTGCACTTCGGTCCCGACCTGACTCAGTCTCAGATCGTTGTCGGCATTGCGAAGACCATTCGTGCGTCCGAGTGCGAGGCCGAATTCCTCGGCGAGGTCGGACAGGAAGGTCTTGTCGTGCAGGTTCGCCTTCGTCTGCGCGATGATCGCCTCGACCTGATCGAACTGCGACAACGCCAGGAAGATCGCCGTCAGATCGCCGAACGATTCGTGCAGAGCGCCGGTCTGCGGCGGCGCGCCGAAGTCGATCCAGTGCGGCTTGAGGCCGTCGAGGATCGCGTGGCCGCATTCATGCGACACGATGTCGAGCGAGCGGCACGTGAAGATCGTCGGCTGAGGCGCCGGGCCCGGCTTCATGAAGAACCCGAACGCCAACAGCTTCTGCGAACGCATGTAGAACGCGTTCATCATGTTCGAGTGGTGCGGCGCGACCTTGATCGGATCCGTGTTGCTCGTGCTGTTCCACTCCCACGGCAGACTCGCCAGCGTCGTGCCCGCGGCGAGCGCGCGCTGATACATCGTCAGTGTCATGCGCACGATCGAGAACGTGTGCACGGCGTCGAACTGCGGCGTGCCGGGCGTCTGGATGAAATCGCCGAGCGCGTTGGGCGGGACAATCGGCAAGCCGTCGATCGCGATGCGCGCGTCTTTCGGACCGGTCGTGACCGGCGTTCGGAGAAACGCTTTGCGGAGACCGATCTCCCCGACGGTCGGATCCTGTTTCCACACGATCACGCGCGGACCCGTCAGCACGGGAATCGGAATCGGAATCGGAATCGGTGTGGGCGGGCCGGCGGATGCCGTCGCCGCGCGCGACAGTTTTCGAAGCGTTCTGTATTCGGCGGTCGGCGTGGGGACGAACGTTGCGCTGAGCGAATCGATGTGACGATCGTCGATTCTGTCGATTCCTTCAATGAGATTGGCGAGTTGTTCCTTGACCATGGCGCCTCCTTCGGAGCGAGTGACAACGGTGTGAACGAGGTCGACGCGACGGAGGTCACGGACGATAGGCCCGCGGCAAAAGTCAGTCAAGGACACAGTGGACAAACGGCGCATCGGGGAACGCGGATGCAGATTTCCCAATGTTTGCGATGGATCCTTGGGACGTGAGGCCTGAGACTTTGGGACCCGGCGACGCACGAGTTCCGTATCATCCGGCGTGCCCGATCACATCATTCGCACCAGAAGCCTCTCGAAGAGTTTCCGCGGGCGGCCCGCCGTCCGCGGCGTCAGCCTCGAGGTCGAACGCGGCAGCGTCTATGCGTTCCTCGGTCCGAACGGCGCCGGCAAGAGCACAACGATTCGCATGTTGCTCGGCCTGCTGCGGCCGGATGGCGGCGAGATCGAGCTCTTCGGCAAATCCCTCAGCGCTCACCGTGAAGAGATCCTCATGCGCACGGGATCACTCGTCGAAATGCCGTCGGTCTATCCGCATCTCACGGCCCGCGAAAACCTCGAGATCGCTCGGCGAATTCTGGGGGCACCACGTTCGGAAATCGATCGCGTCGTCGCGCTGGTCGGCCTCGAGAACCGCAGCCGCCACCTGGTCAAGACGTACTCACTCGGCATGAAGCAGCGGCTTGGCCTCGCGCAGGCCCTGCTGGGCGAACGCGAACTGTTGCTGCTCGACGAGCCGATGAACGGCCTCGACCCGGCCGGCATGAACGAAATGCGTTCGCTGATTCGTGAGCTGCCGGCGCGCCACGGCGTGACGGTCCTGCTCTCGAGTCATCTGCTCGGCGAAGTCGAACAGGTTGCCACGCACGTCGGGATGCTGTCGCAGGGCGAGCTGGTCTTTCAGGGACCGGCGCTCGATCTCGGCCGGCTGCGACGCAAGCGCCTGTCCGTTCGAGTGACGCGGCCCGATGCGGCGCACGCGCTGCTCACGGCGCGCGGCTGGCAATCCGATCGCGTCGGCGAAGGACTTTCGATCGACGCGGCGGAGACGCACGAAACGCACGCCGCGGCGATCAATCGCGCGCTCGTCGAGGGTGGCCACGACGTGCACCATCTGGCCGTCGAGTCGGCCACGCTCGAAGATCTGTTTCTGTCGATGACGAAAGCGGAGGTGCGGTGATGTTGGGACGCGTGCTGCTCACCGAGCTCATGAAGATCAAACGCACGCTGGCGCTGGCGATGGTCCTCCTCGCGCCATTCGTCATCATCATGCTGATGTTCCTGGTCGGGTTCTTCGGCGCCGACCAGATCGCCAAGCGCGGCGCCGCCTACTGGCCGCAGATGGCGCGACAGAGCGTCGCCACGTGGACCGTCCTCATGATGCCGATGTTCCTGACGCTCGAGACGTCGCTGCTCGCCGGCGTCGAGCACGCCGACAAGAACTGGAAAAGCGTGCTCGCATTGCCTGCGCCGCGCTGGACCATCTATCTCAGCAAACTCATCGTGACCACCGTGATGTTGTGGACCGCACATGCGGTGCTCGTCGGCGGCACCATCGTCAGCGGGCTGATTCTCAGCGCGACCCGCCCGCAGCTGAACATGGCGCATCCGGACCTTTCATTGCTGGTCGAGCCGATGATCCGCGTTTCGATCGCCGCGCTCTGCGCCACGACGATCCAGCACTGGGTCAGCCTCCGCTGGCAGAGCTTCACCGCGGCGATGGCGTTCGGCATGTGCGCGATGATCGTCGGCTTCATCGCCGTCAACTCCGCGGACTACGGCCCTTGGGTGCCCTGGTCGATGTCCATGTTCGCGATTCGCGTCGGCCCGCCCACGGCCGCGAGCGCAGCGCTCGACACTTCCACACGTGTCCTCATCGGCGCTCTCGCGGGCGCTGTGATCGTCGCCACCGCCGGTGCGTTTGAATTCTCACGGCGCGAGATCAACTGATACCGATCACAAAAGCTAAACCATGAAGGCCACGAAGCCAGAACATGAAGGACTTGGAGGGCATTGAGCAAATGCCACGTTAGGATTTCGGAAAGAAGCACGCTGGCCTGGCAGTTTGCATGATGCTCTTTTCCGAAAAACCATACGTTGGTTGTGCTTCTTCATGCCCTTCATGTCTAAGCTTTTGTTTTTGGCTTTTGTTTTTGGCTTTTGGCTTTTTCTATCTTCCCCCCTCTCTCCACCCACTCCGGATATCCACCGATCAGCGCGCTGGCGTGTGGGATTCCGTGATCCGCGAGGACTCGCACGGCGGCGAGGCTCGCGTGTTCGTCGAGGCATGAGCAGTACGTCACGACGGAGTCTGGTGGCTTGATGAGCGAACGGATCTCTTCAGCTCGCTCGGCGATCTGATCGAGCGGCACATGCACGGCGCCGGCGATGTGACCGGCGCGATACGCGTCGATGCCGCGGACATCCAGCACGAGGACGGCCTTCAGCGCGTACATGCGGACGAACGCGTCCATCGTGATGCGCCCGGGTTCGGATTGGCCGCCGGCAAACATCAGCAACAGAATCAACAATTGACGATGTGGTCGCATCTGCAGTCTCCTGATGAAGGCACCAGCGGGTGCCGCTGATGCCTGGTCACTCCATTCGCGCGCGCGCACCACGCGCCGGCGGCTTGTCAGCCGTCGCACTCGATCGATCGCCGGACGCGGTCGGCGCACACCTGGAGGACGCCGCGCACTTCCCCGGCGGGCATGCGGAGGCGATCGCGCGGCCGCGCACGGAGGCCGAAATCTCCGGCCTCGTGCAGATGGCGAGTCGCGTGTTACCGATCGGGGCGCAGTCATCCGTCACAGGCGGCGCGACGCCCGACGGCGGCCTGATCCTGTCGACCGATCGGCTCTGTTCAATTCACGAGTCGGGCCAGTCGGAAATCCGAGTAGAAGCGGGCGTTCCGCTCGACGCGTTGCAGAAACTGCTGCGTTCGCGCGGATGCTGGTACGCACCAATTCCAACGTTCTCAGGCGCGTTCGTCGGTGGCGTCATCGCGACCAACGCGGCGGGCGCGGCGACGTTCAAGTACGGCCCGACGCGTCCGTGGGTGATGGGACTCACGGTCGTGCTCGCATGCGGGTGCGTGCTCGACCTCCGGCGCGGCGACGTGCTTGCGCATGAACGTGACGGCTTCGACGTGGAATGTCTGCACGGACGAGCCAAGGTCCAGCCCGGGACGTATCGGATGCCGGCGGTCCCGAAGTGCTCCGCTGGGTATTTCGCGGCGCCAGGCATGGACCTCATCGATCTCTTTATTGGAGCGGAAGGCACGCTCGGCGTGATCGTGGACGCATCACTGCGAGTGCTGCCGTCGCCACCAGCGGTCGTGTTCGCGCTGATTCCCGTGCCGAGCGAATCACGTGCGCTCGCACTGGTTGACGAACTGCGGCGCGCGTCGGTCGCGACCTGGCGTGATCGCGATCCGCGCGGCATCGACATCGCCGCGATCGAATCGCTCGATCGCGGATGTCTTGACGTGCTGCACGAGGATGCAGCCGATCGGAAGCACGACATCGCCCTGCCGACCGGCACGGACGTCGCGCTCATCGTCCAGCTCGAGTTACCGGTGGTCGAGACGTCGTCGATGGCCTTCGATGAGATCGCGTCGGCGCTCGGCCCCGACGCGCCCGATGTGCCGCTCGTGCGATTCTGTCGCGTGCTCTCCCGTCACGGCGTACTCGACGACACCGAGATCGCCATGCCTGAAGACACACGTCGCGCGGCGCAGCTGCTGGCGTTTCGTGAAGCGGCACCGACCGGCGTGAATCGACGCGTCGGCGAGGCAAAGCGAACAGTTGACGGCCGCATCGACAAAACCGCCGGCGACATGGTCGTGCCGTTCGAGGCCTTCGGCGAGATGATGCAGATCTATCGCGACGGCTATCGGCGTCGCGGCCTCGACTACGCGATCTGGGGTCATATCTCCGACGGCAACGTCCATCCGAACGTCATTCCGAAAACGTATGCAGATGTGCTCGCCGGCCGCGAGGCGATTCTGGAATTTGGCCGGGAAGCGGCGCGCCTTGGCGGATGTCCGCTTGCGGAACATGGCGTCGGCCGCAGCAGCCTGAAGCAGACATTGCTCCGGCAGTTCTACGGCGACCACGCGATCGAGGAGATGCGCGCGATCAAAACCGCGCTCGATCCAGACGACAAACTTTCACCGGGCGTGATTTTCGGGACGGGTTAAAGGCCGGGCTAAAGCCCGGCCCCTCCGTCTATCATCGGTCCATGCGCCGCGTTGCTCTCGCCCTCGCGCTGATCGTCGCGGCTGTCTCAGTGCTGCCGGCGCAGAGTCGTGGACGCGGATCCGCCGACATGGCATCCGTGTACGTGACGCGCATGAACGAAGCGCTCGCCGCGTACACAGCGGGCAATGACAACGCGGTCGCAGAGTGGTTGAAAACGCGCGAGGGTCAGACCGGACTTTCGTTTCTCGAGCGAGTCTTCGGTCCGCCGGCGACATTCAGCAAACAGAACGCCGCATTCCTGCTCGAAGTCGCCGTGGCGACACCAGGGACCAATCCTCGTAAGGTCACGGCGCTGCGACTCGGGCGCCAACTTCTGCTCAGCCGAACCGAACTGCCGGGCGTCAACGCCAACGACGATCGATTCGAGATCCTCTGGCACGAGGCGGCACTTGGACTGCTGCAGGATCAACCCGATCGGCCGGGACCGCTCGACGAGTACGTTCAGGCGATTACGCCGCGCCTCGATGCCGCCGCGCAGCGGAACGTGACGTTCGACAGCCGCATCCCGCTCGCGCAGGCGATCTCCGAGGCCGCACTCTGCTGCCGTCCCAACGTCCGCATCGACGATGCCCGCGCCGGCGCGCCGCCCACGTTCGAGTCGGCGATCGACCTGTTCACGCGCGCGTCGAAGATTCCGGCGCTCCGTGACGAGGCGTTGATTCGTGGCGGTGTGCTGCAGTTTCAGACCGAGCATGCTGCCGCCGCGCTCGAATGGCTCGATCGTGTCGCCGACAGCAAGAGCGATCAACTGCTGCATTACGCGCAATCCTTCACACGCGCGCGCGCATTCGACGAGCTCAACCGCGCCGACGAGGCGGTCACCGCGTATGAGGCCGCACGGGCTGACGGACCCACGATGCAAACCCCCGCGATTGGTCTGGCGGCGGCGCTGATGCGTGCCGGCCGCACCGACGAAGGCGTTCGCATCGCCGCGCAGGCGCGGCAACTGCCGGCGGATGCACCCGACTTGTGGCTGCAGTTTCGCAAAGCGGACGCGCGCTACGTGGCGGGCTGGCTCGAAGAGATTCGGAGGCTTCGCAAATGAAGCGGCGGCTCTTCGCCATGACGTTGCCCGCACTTCTGACGCTCGGCCCCATCATGCCGGACGTGAGAGGTCCGGCCTACGTGCCATCACAGGATCAAACGGTCTTCCGTGCACGCACTGACATCGTCGCGATTGACGTCGCCGTTTCGGACGGCCGCAAACCCGTCCTCACGCTCACCAAAGAGGACTTCGAACTGCGAGACAACGGCGCCGTGCAATCGATCGCAGATTTCGATCGCGAGAAGCTTCCTCTCGACGTGACGCTCACGATCGATCTCAGCGGCAGCATGAACGCCAGCAAAGTCGCGACCATCGAGCGCGCGCTGGGACAAGTGGGCGCGTCCCTGGACGAGCGCGATCGCTGCGCGATCGTCTCGTTCACGTCCTTCGTCTCAGAACAGCGGCCGATGCTGCCTGCACCGGTTTCACCAAAGCTCACCGTCAAACCGCGCGGCGGCACATCCATCGTGGACGCGCTGCTGCTCTCGCTCGTCACTGAGCCGAAGGCCGATCGACGTCAGCTCGGGTTGATGATGACCGACGGCGAAGACACGTCGTCCGTGTTCGATTTGCAGACGACGGTGGAGACGGCGAAGTACGCGAACCGTCAGGCATCGTTTGTGATCGTGCGCGACGGCGGCACGCTGATGGACGGCCGCATGCTGACGCTGTTCCGCATGGTGTCCTCGACGACGGGCGGCCTCGTCATCGAGCTGCAGAAACACGACGACCTCAGTAAGGCGTTTCTCGCCGCGATCGAGAGCTTCCGCACGAGCTACATCCTGCGTTACAAGCCGACGAACCTCGGGACCAAGAGCTGGCACGACGTTGAAGTGAAAGTGAAAAAAGGCAATTACACCGTCAGAGCGAGGCGCGGCTACTTCGGCTCGTAGGGCAGACCTTGAGGTCTGCCATCATCCAGTATTCTTTCTTCCGTGATCCGCACCCAGAACCTTTCACGCGAGTACGGCTCCAAGCAGGCGCTCATCAATCTGGATCTCGCCGTCGAGCCGGGAGAGATCCTCGGCTTTCTCGGACCGAACGGCGCCGGGAAATCGACGACGGTCAAGATTCTCACTGGTCTGATTCAACCCTCGGGTGGACGCGCATCGGTCGCCGGATTCGACATCGTCGAGAAACCCATCGAAGCGAAGCGACGACTCGGCTATGTGCCGGAGACCGGTGCGCTGTACGAGAGCCTCACGCCGGACGAGTATCTCGAGCTGATTGGATGTCTCTATCACCTCGATGCGAAGGCATCGGCGACGCGTCGTGCCGAGTTGCTCGATCTCTTCGGCCTTGCGGGCGCGAGCAGGCAGCGAATGTCGGAGTTCTCGAAAGGCATGAAGCAGAAGATCGCACTGGCGGCCGCGCTGATCCACAAGCCAGACGTGCTGTTTCTCGACGAGCCGCTCGACGGTCTCGACGCCAATGCGGCAATGGTCGTGAAGGAGCTGCTGAAGCGCCTGGCCGCGCAGGGCAAGACGATTCTGTTCTGCTCGCACATCCTCGAAGTGGTCGATCGCATTTGCACACGCATCGTGATCATCGACAAGGGCCGCAAGATCGCGGAAGGCACGTCCGCGGCGATCACGGAGCAAGCCGGCACGCACACGCTCGAAGACGCATTCAGCCGGCTGACCGGCGTCAAGGACGCAGGCAAGGTCGCGGGCGAATTCCTCACCGCGCTCGACACGGTCTGACGATGCGACGCCTGCTCGAAGCACTCGACGTCGACTACGAACAGTGGCGCGTCCTCACGCGCACGCTGCTGCGGATGGATTTGCGAATCACCGGCTTCGGCGGTCCGCAGGGACAAGCCACGGCAAAGGCGCAGATGACTCCATTCATGCGCTACTTCACGCTGGGCTTCGTCTACCTGATCTTCGGCGTCTTCATGGCCATCATGGTCTTCGTGCTCGATGACCTGATGGTGAGCGCGTCGATCGCGATCACGTACGTGATGTTCATGGTCGGGCTGATGGTGCTCGTGGACCATCAGTCGGTGATCACGTCACCCGACGACTATTTCGTGCTCGGCCCGCGGCCCGTCTCATCGCGTACGTACTTTGCCGTGCGTGTCACCAACGTCCTGGTGTATTCGCTGGCGTTGACGACGCTGTACGGATTGTTTCCAATGCTGGCCTTCGGTGTCGCGCACGGATTTCATCCGATGCGATGGCCCGCTGCGTTTCTGGCCTTCTACCTCGCGACGACGCTGACCACGCTGACGCTGGTGATGACGTACGCGTCGCTGATTCGCATCGTCGGCGCCGGACGGCTGGCACGCATCATGTCGCTCGTGCAGGTCATCATGGGCGTGCTGATGTACGCCGGCTACATGCTGCCGAGCCAACTCGCCAAGTACCACGGTGTGACCTCGAACCTCACGATGCCGGCCTCGCCGTGGGCGTTGTTGTTTCCGCCGACGTGGTTCGCCAGCTACATCGCGATGGCGAGCGGCGCGATCGGCTGGCGGCAAATCGTGCCGGCGGCAGCGTCCATCGTCGGCCTCCTGCTGGTCGCGCGTGAACTCAACGGGCGTTTGTCGATGGACTACGTGTCACGTCTTGGGGCGCTGGCCTCGAGCACGGCGTCGACATCCGCCGGCCCGTCGATGCGACACAAGCGTCCGTGGCTCTTCCGCACGGGCGAACATCGGATCGTCTCGCTGCTGGTCCGCGCGCAGTTTCGCCACGATCAGAAGTTCCGGATGGCGGTGCTGGGCGTGTTGCCGCTGACCATCATGTACATGTTCATGGCGTTCCAGGACGGACCGCCGGCCGATCCGTTCGGCGGCAGCGCGCGGCACATGATGAGCTGGACCCCGCTCTCGATGGCCGTGCTCTTCTTTCCGATGATGCTGAAGACAACGCTGATGACGAGCGATGCGCATCGCGCGTCGTGGGTGTACTTCGGCACGCCGGTCAGCCGCGCGCGCATTCTGCGTGCGCAGACTGACGTGCTGATGGCCGTGTTCATCGTGCCGTACATCTGCATCGTCGGCGTCGTGATGGGCTACTTCACCGGACATCTCGCCGGCGTGATCACGCACGTCGTCTTTCTCGGACTGACGAGCCGGCTGCTGCTACAGATCGTGACCGCGGGTTCGCCCGTGATGCCCTTCTCGCGGCCGAATCAGAAGCTCGCCCGTACCGGCGGATTCATGGGCTGGATGCTGGTTGGCATGATCGGCGGTCTCGCTATCGGTCCGCTCCTCGTGCTGCTCGTCTACCCGAGCGTCGTGCGCATCGTCGTCGTGGCACTTCTGCTCATCGCCGCCAGCGTCGTTCTCGATCACCTGACACGCGCCCGTCTCGGCGAGCGCGCTGAGCAACTGGAATTCGCGGAGTAGGTCGGCGAGCGCGAATCCCGGCCAGACTGCAATACGTATAGGCGAGCTGGGACACCGACATGCCGCGGGCTTGTGCAAGACGCCGGTCCTCGCGGTCGCCGGTGCGAATTCTCACGCCGGTGGAAGCCGCGGCCTCGCTCGGCGTCGCTGCGTGAGGCAGACCTACTTCTTCTTCATCTCGTCCGACAGCAGCTGAATTCGTGCCGGCAGCCCGCCGAAATTGTTGCCGGGGTTCGGCGAGTAGCCCAGACTCTGATACTTCTCCGGCAGCTTCCATTCCGCAGCCGCTTGCTCCGGCGTCTTGCCCGCCTTGAGCTCGGCCTGACCCCATGCGACCAGGTCGGTCATGAACTCTGAGAACGTCTTGAGATCGTCCCACGTCATCGTGACCGGCGTCGGCGTATGGCCGTTGATAACGGTCTCGACGCCTTTGATGCCTTGGTAGGCCTTCTTCAGCGTGTCGGGGAAGTGCAGCATGCTGCCGCCGGTGGCCGGGTCCGCGATCGGAATCGACTTGCCGGCGAACATGTCGCCTGCGTGCACGACGTGCAGCGCCGGGAAACTCACCCACGCGTCGCCGCCCGTGTGACCTGGACCGAAGAAAAACAGATCGATTTGGTCCGCGCCCTTGCCGATGGTCATCTTGTCCTTGAACGTGCGCTTGGCCATGCCCTTGCTTCCGTTGTTCTTGAACAGATCCATCTTCTCCATGTTGGCTTTGGTGTTCTCCTGCACGACGACGTCGATCGTCGCCGGGAATTCCGGGTTGCTGCCGACATGGTCCTGATGCGTGTGCGTGTTGATCAGCAGGGTCACCGGCTTCGGCGTGATCTTTTTGATCTCGTCGAGCATCAGCTGCCCGTAGCCCGGGTTCTTTGCGTCGACGACGGCGACGCCGTTCGTCATGATGAAGACGCCCGTGTTTCCGCCACCGCCACGCAACACGTAGAAGTTGTCCTTCACCTTGTCGACGCTCGTGATTCGAGGCGCCGCCGGTTGCTGCTGTGCCTGAAAGGCCGCCGCAGCCGTCATCGACAACGCACCCATCGCCACGAGCACGCCGAGCACGATTCCACGCTTCATCACAATCCTCCCGGGAACACGACCCGTTGCACGAACCAGAACGCACCGGCGGCGATCACGACGATCGAACCGGCGAAGACCAACTGCCGATTGACGGCTTCATTGCGAGAGCGAAGTGCCGCCAGCAGCGTCGCGACAACGGCGACGATCAGGAGCTGACCGACTTCCACACCCACGTTGAATGAAAACAACGACCAGCCGAGCGCGCGCGACGGCAGATCCATCTCGCGCAGCACATTGGCAAACCCGAAGCCGTGGATGAATCCGAATCCAAAGGCGATCCACGCGCGGAAGTCGCGGCCCTCACGGATAAGAAGGTTGTCGGCGCCGACGTAGATGATGCTGAGCGCGATGGCCGGTTCGATGAGGCGCGCCGGCGGCGTGACGAGGTTGAGCGCCGCAAGACTGAGCGTGAGGCTGTGCGCGATCGTGAAGCCGGTGACGATGAATCCGAGTCGTCGCAGCGTCCCGCCGAGCAGCAACAACCCGATCAGGAACAGGATGTGGTCCGGACCGATGAGGATGTGATGAATGCCGGCCGGGATGAACTTCTCGATGACCGCGACCGTGCCTTGCCGAGTTCCGGCGAAATATTCGAACTCGCTGCGCCCGTGTCCGAGCACGGCCTGGGTCAGCGAGTCGCCGTCGTACACATTAATAAAGGTCTGGTGCTCAGGGTCGTATGGAAACAGCGTCCCGGTCACTTTGACGCCACCGGCTCGACCGTCGATCGGATACCGCGCGTGCAGTCGAATGGACTGCCGCTCGGTCAGGACTTCGACATCCGACCAATCAGCAGAGAGCGCGCGACCGTCGGCAGTGATCGTCAGGCGTTGCGTGATTAGCGCACCGATCGTCCTTACTTGTTCTCGCGCCACTCCGGGATCCAGCAGCCGATCAGCGGGATCGAGTTTCAAGTCGTGGCCGAGGTCGAAGATGTGGATGACGATCGACGCGTCAATCGCGCCAGGCTGCAACCGAAGATCGAGGTAGCTGAACGGGACGGGATGGGCGGACAGCGGCGCGACCGACAAAAGGCAACACGCGACAATCGCCGTGACGAACGCCCGCGACATGCAGGCGGCATCCTAGCAGATGACGCTCAACTGGAAGGCGTCCTGCTACAATCAAAGGTTTGTTGGATTAGCAATCGATGATTTCTGTACACGAAGTGTCCATGCGGTTCGGCTCCAAGCTTCTCTTCGAGGACGTCACCACCACGTTTTCGAAAGGGCGCCGGTACGGGCTGACCGGTCCGAATGGATCGGGCAAGTCCACGTTCATGAAGCTGCTGACGGGCGAGTCCCTGCCGCAGAAAGGCACCGTCGCTCGGCCGGACAAGATCGGCGTCTGAAGCAGGATCAGTTCGAGTTCGACGAGATGCGCGTCGTCGACACCGTCATCATGGGCAACCGCCGGTTATGGGATGCGCTGCAAGCGCGCGAGATTCTGTACGCAAAGGCCTCGATGACCGACGAAGAAGGCATGCGACTCGGCGAGCTCGAAGGCGTCGTCGGTGAAGAGGACGGCTACTCCGCTGAAAGCGACGCCGCGGTGTTACTGCAGGGCCTCGATATTCCGCATGCGCTGCACGAGCGGAAGATGAAAGAGCTGCAGGGCGGACAGAAAGTTCGCGTGTTGCTCGCCCAGGCGCTCTTCGGTCATCCAGAAGCGTTGCTGCTCGACGAGCCGACGAACCATCTCGACCTCGAGTCCATTCACTGGCTGCGCGAGTTTCTCAACCGTTACGACGGCACGCTGATCGTCATCTCGCACGACCGGCATTTTCTGAACGAAGTCTGCACGCACACGGCGGACATCGACTACCAGACGATCATCACGTACGCGGGCGGCTACGACGAGATGGTGCTGGCCAAAACACAGATCCGGGCACGCATCGAAGCTGACTACGCGCAGAGGGAGAAAAAGATCGCGCAGCTGAACGACTTCATCGCGCGATTCTCTGCCGGCACGCGCTCGAGTCAGGTGCAGTCACGGCGCAAGGAAGTCGAGCGTCTGGAGACGAGCGCGCTCGCACGATCGAACATCCAGCGCCCGTACATCAAGTTTGCGATGACGCGACCGTCTGGCAGAGTTGCGATGGAGTGCTCGGGAATCTCGAAGGCGTACGGCGCACTCAAAGTCATTCCGAATTTCGGCGCCATGGTGAATCGCGGCGAGAAGATCGTCCTCGTCGGTCGCAACGGCGTCGGCAAGACGACGATGCTGAAGGCGCTGCTGGCGGATGCGCCGGGCGGCGTCGGATCACATAAAGATCTCGACAGCGGCGTCGTCCGCTGGGGGCACGAAGTCTCGATCGGCTATTTCGCGCAGGATCACACCGGCGCGATCACGAAGGGGATGACCGCCGTCGAGTGGCTGCATCAGTTCGATCCGCAGTCCTCACGTCAGGAAATCCACGGCCTGCTCGGGCAGATGCTGTTCAGCGGCGAGGAAGGTCACAAGCCCACGGACGCGCTCTCCGGTGGTGAAACGGCGCGACTGCTCTTCTGCCGCATCATGCTGCAGAAACCCAACGTGCTCATGCTCGACGAGCCGACGAACCATCTCGATCTCGAGTCGATCAACGCGCTCAACATCGCACTGCAGAAGTTCGACGGCACGATCTTTCTGGTCACGCACGATCAGGATCTGATGGAAGAAGTCGGCACGCGCGTGTGGCATTTCGAGCCCGGCGTGATTCACGACTTCAAGGGACCGTACGAAGAATACGCGGCCGCCAAGGCACTCGCGTAGTCGTCAGCGCTCCCAGCCGGACCAACGGGACCATCGCCATCGCGTCGTGTGTCCACTCTCCGCGGCGACACGATCGTCTGCGTCTTCCGGCGACGGCGTCCAGGGACAGCCGAGCTGTTTCGCAAGCGTTGACCCGACGTAGTTGCACTGGCTGACGCCATCACGACGCCAGTTGCTCATGGGCACAACCCGACCGTCAGTGCTCAGAACGACGACCCGCACTTCCCACCACATCCTGTAGCGCGTGGAACGCTGTCGGCCCTCCGTCGAGACGCTCACGATGTCCTTACCTTCGAGCAAGAGCGTGACGCGCCGGAAAAAGAAGAACCAGAAGTGCCAGGAGCTCCCACAGAATCATCGCGACGACCACAGCCAACACGACCGCCGATGTGAACAGCAGTCGTTCGAGCGTCGTGTCGCAGTCCACCTTCTCGAAGCCGTACTGCCTCGGGTTGCGGAAGTCGGTCCAGGTCCGCGGGTCGGACGGGATCACGGCGCGAATAGTAGCAGCGTCGCGACATCCTCGGCGCGCGGAAGAGGAATCGGTGAACGGCTGAAATTCGCCGGTAAATTGCGCGGATTACGTTGCACCGTGAGCGAGAATACGCCCGTCTAATCCAGCGCACACATGATTGCTGTCTCCAATCTCGGCAAACGCTATGGCGATCTCGTCGCGGTCGACGGGGTCACGTTTACAGCGGAATCCGGCAAAGTCTTCGGTCTGCTCGGCCCGAACGGCGCCGGCAAGTCCACGACGATCGGATGTATCTCGGGCCTGCTCATACCGACGTCCGGCCGCATCAGCGTGCTCGGCCACGATGTCGTGAGCGATCGGCTCGCGGCCCGGCAACAGCTCGGCATCGTGCCGCAGGAGCTCGCGCTCTACGAAGATCTGAGCGCCCGCGACAACCTCGCATACTGGGGCGCGGCGTACGGCATGAGCGGCGACGCGTTGAAAAAGCGCGTGCTCGAAGTGCTCGAACGCCTCGGCCTCGGCGATCGTGCAAAGGAACCCGTCAAGCAATTCAGCGGCGGCATGAAGCGGCGTTTGAATTTCGGCTGCGGCATCGTGCACTCGCCGAAAGTGCTGCTGCTCGACGAGCCGACCGTCGGCGTCGATCCGCAGAGCCGCGTCCGTCTGCTCGAGCTCGTGCGGGAAGAAGTCGCGACGGGCACCTGCGTGCTCTACACGACGCACTACATGGAAGAAGCGCAGGATCTGTGCGATCGGCTCGCGATCATCGATCACGGCAAACTGCTGACGATCGGGACGCTACAGGAACTGCGCCATCAAATCGGCGCAAAGGACATCATTCGGTTGTCCGGCAAGTTCGATCCCACTGCCGCGAGGCGCGCGCTCGATGCGGCGGGTCAGATCGATATCGTCTCCGCTGACGAACGCATGCTCCGCCTCGCAGTGGAAGGCGCGTCACGGCGGCTGCCCGCAATCCTCAGTGCGATCTCTACCTCTGGTGGCGAACTGCAGGAGACCGCGCTCAGTCAGCCGAGTCTCGAAAGTCTGTTCATCAAGCTCACCGGCCGCGAGCTTCGAGAGTAGTCATGCCATTCGCGATCACGGCCGCACTGAAAGATCTCCGCCGGCGATTGACGGATCCCGCCGCGCTCGCGATGTGGATGGGATTGCCGATCGTGCTCGGCACACTCATGAGTCTGCTCAACAGCGGCGGTGGCCCCGTCCTCAAAGCCAAGCTCCTGATCGTCGACGAAGACCAATCGTTCCTGAGCGGCCTGGTTGCATCCGCGGGCCGGCAAGGTCAGCTCGCACAGATGCTCGAAACGGAGGTTCTGAGCGCGACCGAAGGCAAGCAGAAGATCGACGCCGGCGAGGCCAGCGCGCTGCTCACGATTCCAAAGGGATTCCAGGACGCCGTGCTGAACGATCGTCCGACGAACCTGGCGCTCGTGACGAACCCGGCGCAGCGGATTCTGCCCGGCATCATCGAAGAAACACTAAAGATGATGGTCGAGGCGACGTTCTACGCACAGCGACTCATCGGTCCGCAGGTGCGTACGGCCATCACCACGAGTGGAACAAACGGGCCGTCCGACGATGCGGTCGCAGCGGTCAGTCGCGCATTCAATCAGCGGCTGCGCGCATTGCAGGACACGCTCTTGCCTCCTGTCCTCTCGCTTCAGTCGAAGACGATCTCAGAGACTGCAGAGGCCGTGGACTTCTGGTCGCTATTTCTTCCCGGACTTCTCTTCATGTCGGTGCTCTTCACCGCGCAAGGCATGAGCCTCGACGTCTGGGTCGAGAAGACGGCAGGCACGTTGCGCCGCACGCTCTCCACGCCGCAAGGGGCACCGCCCTTTCTCGCGGGCAAGTTGCTCGCCGGCATCGGCATCATGGGCATCGCGATTCTGGGCGGACTCGTACTGGGCGTCTCAATGTTCCACGTCCCGCTCTCGCGTGCGCCGCTTGCGCTGCTGTGGGCTGCGTTCAGCGGCGGGGCAATTCTTTGCTATTTCCTCATGCTGCAGATGCTCGCATCGACTGCGCGCGGCGCGCAGTTCCTGTCGTCGATGGTCGTGTTCCCGCTGATGATGATTGGCGGATCGTTCTTCCCACTCGAAGTAATGCCGGCCTGGATGGCGAACATCGGCAGGTGGACGCCAAACGGCATGGCGGTCGCGAATCTCAAACAGATTCTGTTCGGGCACATCGATCCGCCGGCGCTCGCGCTGGCGGCACTGGTGATTGGCGTACCGGCGGTCGCGGCATTCATGGTGAGCGTGCGACGCATGAAGAGCACGTTCGCGGTCAGCTGACATGACTTTCTTCAAAGCCGCATGGTTCATCGCGATCAAAGACGTCGCCTTCATGATTCGGCGTCGCGAGACGATTCTGTGGACCTTCGTCATGCCCGTCGTCTTTTTCTATTTCATCGGTACGGTCACCGGCGGATTCGCGGGACCGTCACCCGACAGAAAAGATCCGCTGGCACTGCGGGGCGACGCGAACGGCGGATTCCTGATGGAGGAAATCGTTCACCGGCTGGAAGCCCAGCAGTACGAGATCGTCCGGCCCGCGACCGATCAGGAGTTCAACAAAGTTACGCGACGGCTCACGATTCCCGCACCGCAGGAGTCGTTCGCGACATTCACGGACGCGGTGCTCCATGGACAACGCCAGACGCTGTCGTTCGAGCGGCAGGGCGACTCGATGGACGGCAACTACGATCAAGTACGGATCGCGCGCGCGGTATATGAAGTCGTCGCCGATCTCGCGGTGGTGAAGCTCAACGGTCAACAGCCGTCGAAGGAATCATTTGCCGCCATCGCGGCGACGCCGCGCAATCTCACGCTCACGGTCAAACCCGCAGGCCATCACGTTGAGCCACCCATCGGATTCGCACAGGCCGTGCCCGGCACGATGGTGATGTTCACGATGCTCGTGCTGCTCACGAGCGGCGCGGTGACGCTCGTGCTCGAACGCGATCAGGGCCTGCTCCGTCGTCTCGCGTCCGCGCCCATTTCGCCCGCCGCCATCGTGTTCGGCAAATGGGGCGGCCGGATGATCCTCGGCCTCGTGCAGATCGTCTTCGCGATGATCACCGGCAGTGTGCTGTTCAAAATGCACTGGGGTTCCGCCCTGCCGATGGTGTTCCTCGTGCTCGTCGGATGGGCGGCGTTTTCTGCGGGGCTCGCAATCGTGCTCGCCAACATCACGCGCACACCCGCCCAGACGGCGGGACTCGGCGTCTTCTCGACCCAGATTCTCGCCGCACTCGGCGGGTGCTGGTGGCCGATCGAAGTCACGCCGGCCTGGATGCAGAAACTGTCACTCGCATTGCCGACCGGCTGGGCGATGAATGCGCTGCACAGACTCGTGAGCTTCGGCGATCCCGCGTCAGCCGCGATTCCGAATGTCCTCGCGATGTTCACCGGCGCGCTAATCCTCGGATGGATCGCAACGAAAGTGTTCCGCTACCAATAAAAGCACGAACATGGAGACCATGAAGAAAGGGCATGAAGGACTTCAAGCCCATGAAGCAAGTTCAACGTGTGGGTGTTCGGACGCTGCACGCCGACAGCTTGCAGAGCGCTCTCTCCGAAAAACCAAACGTTGGTTTGGCTTGATGTCTCAGATTCCTTCATGGCCTGACTTCATGTTCTTCATGTCTAAGCTTTTCAGCGTTTGATCGCCTTCAGCGGATCGATCTGCGCCGCGCGCCGCGCAGGTAGATAGCTCGCCATTCCTGCGACGATCGCGAGCACGATCGGGACGGCCACGAAGCTCACCGGGTCGCGCGCGCTGATGCCGAAGAGCAGTTTACTGATCGTCGTCACCAGCAGAAAGGCCGCGCCGAGTCCCACAATCGCACCCGCGCCGGCGATTGCGAGGCCCTGTCGCGCAACGAGTCCGGCGATCTCCGCCGGTGTCGCGCCAAGCACCGCACGAATGCCGAGTTCACGCGTCCGCTGTGCGACCGAGTATGACAACACGCCGAACAGCCCGACGCCGCACAAGACCATCGCCGAGACGGCAAACGTGCCGAGCAACACGGCGTAAAGACGAGGCTCCGCCAGACTCGTCATCAATCGTTCATCCATCGTCATGACGGAGGACAGCGCAATCTGCGGGTTGGCCTCGCGCGCGATCTGACGAAGCAGTGGCGTGAGCGCCGCAGGATCGCCGGAGGTGCGGACCACGATGATCGGCGCCGAGAGGTCCATGCCCGAGTCGCGCTGCCGATAGCTCACGAACACTTCGGGTTGCGGCACTTCCGATGCGCTTTGCATCCGGACGTTGTCGACCACGCCGACGATGCGGGCGAACTGGGTGTCATCTTGCGAGCCGTGCATGTGTATCGGGAGCCGCTCGTCCAAGACACGATCCGGAAAATACTTCCGCGCGAATTGCCGGTTGACGACCATGACCGGCTCAGACGTCGCGCTGTCCTCATCAGAAAACACACGGCCCTCGACGACGCGCATGCCGAGGGTCGCGAAGTACCCGGGACTGACGTACCGCACGCTGGCATTCGCGGTCCTGCCCTCCGTGGGACCGTGGCCGCCCCAGCGGAAGCTCATGACGTACTCGTTGGGCCAGAGCGGCAGCGCGGTTGAGCCTGCCGCGGCAACGACGCCGGGCGTTCGCGAGAGCCGATCGACGATCGTGTCGAGCAATTGGGCGCGCTGTGGCCCTGTGTACTTGAGAAGGCCCATCGGGGCAATTGCGGTCAGCAGATTGCGTGGGTCGTACCCGCGATCCACGTGCAGCATGCTGACGAAACTGCGTCCGAGCAGCGAGGCGCCGACGAGCAGCAATGCCGCAAGCGCGACTTGCCCGCTCATGATCAGAGCGCGCATACGGCCGATACGTGAGCGGACGCCGCCACCGGCCGGTGCGAGGCTGTCTTCGACAAGTGTCTCCACCAGTTGCAGCTTGCGCGCGACGATCGCCGGTATGGCGCCGAAAATAGCGGTCGCCGCAAGCGCGCCGACAAACGCGATCGCGCCAATGCGCCAGGTCAGGTGCACATCGCCCAGCCGCGGGAATCCAGCCGGCAAGAGACTCGGCATCGTGCGGTACAGAACAGCGGCCACGACGAGACCCGCCACACCGCCCGCAACGCCGACCGCCAGATTCTCAACCAGCAACTGTCGTGCAAGTCTTGCCGGCGTCGCGCCGAGCGCCGCGCGGATGGCGACCTCGCGCCGCCGGGTCATGGAGCGCGCGAGCTGCATGCCGGCGATGTTGGCGATGACCGTAGCGAGCAGCAGCACGACGGCCATACCCACGATATACAGCGCAGGACGAACGTCCGCGGTAATGGCGTCGAGGTACTTCGTCGCTGTGACACGCGGCTTGCCCTGTGTGCCGAACATGGCAATGCCGGTCATGCGGAGATCTGGTGCCGCCGCACCGAGCGCAGTCGCTTCCGCGGAGGCTTGCGATGTCGAAACGCCTGGCTTCAGCCTGGCAATCGCCGGCCTCACACTGACATGACGGCTGTCCGGATTATTGGGATCAAGCAGCGGCGGCAGTCGCTCCGGCGACCAGGCTTGGATATCACGCGTTGGAAAATAGAAGTCGCGCGGCATCACGCCGATGACGACGTAAGGATCGCTGTTGAGATCGATCGTCGAGCCGATCACATCCGCACGACCGCCGAACCGGCGCTGCCACAGGCCGTGTGAAATCACGAGCACGTGATTGCGACCGTCGGGTTCGTCGGCCGGTGTGAAGAGCGCACCCAGCTCGGGCCGCGCGTCCAGGACCGCGAACAGACTCGCGGAGGCGCTGAGGTACGTGAACCGCTCCGGATCGCGGCCCGAAGCCGTGGCCGTCACCGTGTGCTCGCCGTATGACGCCAGGCTTTCAATGGTCGCCGGATTCTCCTGCCAGGCGAAGAAGGTGGCGTTCGTCAGCGTGTCCGGGTAGTGTCGTGTCGCGCCTTCACGATCCTCGGAGAGCCGCACGATCCGATCCGCGTCGGGCCACGGCAGCGGCGCAAACAACACGGTGTACGTGAGGCTCAGCAGTGTCGTCGCCGTCCCGACGCCGAGCGCGATCAGCCATGCGGCGACGAGGCCGAATCCTGGCTGCCGGCGAAAGAGGCGCATGCCATATCTCACGTCCTGCCAGAATCCAGCCCTGCCTCGCGAAGTGAATGGCGGATCACTATCGAGACCAATCGCGAGCGGACGTCTGGGCCGGCCCATCAAGCGCGCCGGATCGGCACACCAGAGATCGAGCAGCTCCTTCACACGCGCGATCGCCTCGTCCCCAGACAACCCGTCTGCACATGCCGTTTCGTACGCGGACTGCGCATGTTGCGCGAGTTCGAGCACGACGTCCGGATCCGCCGGCTCTCCGCGCGTGGAGAGCCGGCGCTCGATCTCAGCCGGCCAGTTCATGGACTCGCTCCTCACGAGAACTTCGCCACGCGGTCGAGCGCCGCGAAGAAGTGCTGCCACATCGTGCGTTCCCGTGCGAGTGTCTTCCTGCCTTCGGCCGTGATCCGGTAGTACCGCCGCCGGCGCTGTCCAGCCTTTTCGACCCAGCGCCCTTCGATGAGCCCGCGATCTTCCATGCGGTACAGCGTCGGATACAGCGACGCGACGTGATAGTTGATCGCCCCGTGCGATCGCTCGCCGATGAGCCGGCCGATCTCGTATCCATGCCGAGGTCGGTCCTCGAGGAGCGCCAGGATCATCATGTCGGCGCTGCCCTTCTTCAGCTCTTTCGAAATGAGACGTGGCAAACGCATATGTGGATTATCACTATACACGACTGCCAAGCTGGGCTGGCTCAGGTGACGCCGGCACAAACATGAAGGGCACGAAGAAAGCACAGGAAGGACTTCAAGCCCATGAAGCCAGTTCAACGTTTCGATTCTCGGACGCAGCACGCTGACAATGTGCAGAATGCACTTTCCAAACAACCAACACGTTGCTCTTGATCCATGAGCTCAATTCGCTTCATGCCCTGACTTCATGATCTTCATGTCCAGGCTTTTTGCCAGGCTCATCGATAGCCGGACCGGCGGACGTTGAACCCCGTGAGAAACGTGAACCGCGGGCCGAATCTCGACGTCGCGACCGCGACGTTCATCGGGATGTTGAGCGCGCCCGATCGCACCGTGACACCAGCGGCAATGACGAGCCCGACCCCGGCGGCGGAGATATTCGGGCCGATGCCGAACTCGTTGCCTGTCGACGTTCTGATTCCCGCGAGCCAGTTCAGACTCGGCAACGCGACGCCCTGATCGAGACCGGAGATCAGCGGCACCCACTCGCTCAACATCGCGAGGCCGTCCTTGTTCGTGTACACACGTTTTTCGAACTGCCAGCCGAACTGCGAGATCAAAGGCCGGACGTTGATCTGGTGCCTTTTCAATTCATCGATCGTGTCCTGACTGAGCATCGTCACGCCGAATCGCGGACCGCTCATCGAGACAGTCGGCAACGGGCGTGGCTCCTGCACGATTTGCGCGTACGCGGGCGCCGCGCACACGACGGTGAGAATGAGGGGAATGAACGAGCGGATGCTGCGGATCATCACGAACTACCTCCTGCCCGCAGCGTAGGTCCGCGGGCAGGGAGGAGTCGTGAGGAAGGGGTGAAGAAAGGATGAAAAGGCAAAAAGAAGGAAGGAAGGAAGGAAGAAGGAAAAAAGAAAAGAAGGAAAAAGGAAGAAAAGCGGTTTTTCCTTCTTCCTTCTTCCTTACTTCCTTACTTCCTTACTTCCCTACCGTCGCCCGCAGCTTCGCCAGGTGATGGTAGCTGTGACGAACCGCGTGATCCTCGAGCATCAACTGCGTCGTCAACGGCGCATCGGCGTACATCGAGTTGGTCACGGCGCGGTCGAGATCATCGTCGCTCATCGCACGAATTGCCGCCGCGGCCATCGCGCTGTTCTCACGGAGCAGATCAAGGGCGGCCTGCTTTGTGACGGCGTCATTGTCACGCGCGTGTGCCGCATTGATCTCGTGGACGTTGTCCATCGTCAGTCCGACGACGGGCTTGCCGCTGACGATGGTCTGCGCGACCTGGATCTCGATCGGATACATGAACCCGACGTGATGAACGGTGACACCGACCTTGCGTCCGTCCTTCGGCACGCGCATCTGCCACTCGGCATCGCTCAGACCGGCGGCAAAGCTGGCGAGGGCCAGCGCACCCTGCTCGAGACGCTCAGCGAGGAGCTCGGCCCTGCGACTGGTCCGGCCCGTCGTTCGGTTGGCCGTCGACGCTTCTGATGACACTGCATTCGACATAACGTTATCCTTTGAAGTTCTGCCCGCGCCTCATGCGCGGCTGAATCAACCTTACGCGTGTACCGCCGGACGGTGAATGCGCGTGCGTCCGTTTGGTATTGCGGCTCGTCCGGTGACCGGTGACATGTGAAGACTGACGTGCTTTCGGACGTACTTCGCGCGGTTCGACTGAACGGCGCGGTGTATTTCGATTTCGAGTTGAGTTCCCCGTGGGTGGCCGATACGCCGCCGTCGCGGGAGATTGCCGCGATGGTGATGCCCGGCGCGCAGCGTGTGATCGAGTACCACGTGATCGCACGCGGTTCGTGCTGGGGACATGCGGTCAACCATCCGCCGATTCAATTGCACGAAGGCGACCTGCTGCTCTTTCCGCAAGGCGATCCGCACGTGCTGTCGAGCGCGCCCGGAATGCGTGGCACGCCCGATCTTTCGAAGTTCGCACGCCCGTCGACGGCATTGCCGCTCGTGTACGAAATGGGCGGCGGCGGTGCCGATCGCGTCCGGCTCGTGTGCGGCTTTCTCGGCTTCGACGAGCGTCCATACAATCCACTGCTCACCGCGTTGCCGACGACGATTCATCTGCCGGCGCCGCATCCACCCGGTTCGGCAGGATGGCTCGGCACGATGTTGAACGTCGCGATCAGCGAGTCACATGCGGGCAAGCCCGGCGGTGAAAACGTGCTCGCCCGACTCGCGGAGCTGATGTTCGTCGAAGCGATTCGGCGCTATCTCGAGACCCTGCCGGAATCGCAGATGGGTTGGCTGGCGGGCCTGCGCGATCCGATGGTCGGCCAGGCGATTGCCGCGATGCACGACAACGCGCGTCGTGCCTGGACAGTTGAAGAATTGGCGCGGCTCGTCGGACAGTCGCGGTCGGTGTTCGCGGAGCGCTTCACGGAAATGGTCGGTCAGCCTCCGATGCAATACCTCGCGCTCTGGCGGATGCAGCTCGCATCAAAGTTGCTGATGGATGGCGGACAGGTCGCGGGCGTGGCGGAGTCGGTCGGCTACGAATCAGAAGCGGCGTTCAGTCGCGCGTTCAAGAAACTGGTGGGACAAGCGCCCGCTACCTGGCGAAAAGGCGAAAGCAATCCTAACCGCGCGTCGTGACTGCATAGACCGCTGAACTCCGTCGACACGCACGGATGCGAGCGCCGGTTGTGGTTTGCTCCTTGCAGGATCGTGGTTTGTGCGCCTGTTCCTGTTCGCCACCATCGCAACGGTCCTGACGATTGGCTGCGAGAAAGCGCCGACCCCCACGACACCAGCCGTCTCGACATCGAGTGCGTCGGTGTCCGGGACCATCGTGTTCTCCGGCGTCGGCACGAATGTGAGTTCCGCGGGCACCAGCGTGCGCGCGGTGGGATCAAGTACCACCGCAACGGTCGGTCCGACTCAGACGTTCACGATCGCGAATGTTCTGCCGGCGAGCGACGTGTCGCTGGAATTTACCGGCACCGGATTAAATACCGTCGTGCCAATCGGCACCGTGCGTGACACCGATCAGATCCAGATCACGCTGGTCCGCACCAACAACGTCCTCGATCTCAATCAGACCAATCGGCTCGGCGCTGACGGCGCGGAAGTCACGGGACGGATCGACAGCATCGAGACCGCGACGACTCAATTTCAGATTGGTGGTCAGACGATCCGGACCAATCCCGCAACGCAGATCATTCGCCCCGACGGATCGATGGGGACCTTTGCCGATTTGAATACCGGCTTGCTCGTGACCGCCACAGGGAGCAAAACGGCCGCCTCGACGATGGTGGCGCGCGTGGTGCGCGCCCAGACCGCTGTCACTGACGTGCCCATCACGCTCAGCGGCACGATCTCGAACCTCGCAGGAACGTTCCTGGGTTTCACGTTCAACCTTCAAGGCCGCGTCGTGAAAGGTGATTCCACGACCGCATTCGATTCAGGCCGGTCATTCGCGAGTTTGTCGAACGGTCTGCCCGTTCAGGTCCTCGGGGTCAACCAGGTTGGCTTCGTACAGGCGAGCCGGATCTCGCTTCAGTAAATCAGTGCGATACATGTCGGGAGTGACGACTCCATAGAAATCTAAGGTAATCTTCACAACTCTTCGTCGGCATTTCGCGCTTCAGTAGGGTGGGTCATGACGTCCTTCCGACGGCTGCCGGTGATCCTGACGGTGTTCCTGTTCACCGTCTGTGCCTCGCTGCGCGCTCGCGTGGATCCTTCCCTCGATAAAACCTTCGCCGCGTACGTCGCCGGCGATCATCTTGTGGTTGCGCGCGAATTTCAGCTGCCTTCCGACTTTCAGGTGCTCAAGCTCGAGAAGCCGAAGGTCATCGAAGACTGGTTCGGTCCGTGGAATTGGCAGAAAGCCGCATTCACGATTGAGCTGGCGTATGTCGCGAATGGTGTCTCGCCGGCGAAGACCTGGCCGCTGCTGTCAGCCGGACTGAAGTATCTGATCAAGCGTCCCGTCACGACCTCCGGCCCCGAACCGGAAGACGCGTTCGAACAGAAGTGGCATCAGATCGCGCTCGCGCTTCTGCAGCAGCACATGTTCGCTGACTACGAGGAGTTTTACATCAGCGCGTTGCAGGCGCACGCGACACAACGGGGCTCTCCGATCCTGCCGCCGCGATTTGGGCTCGCGCGCGGCATCGCGCAGGAGCAGCGCTGCTGGCTCAGTCGAATCAGCCTGGACCGTGCGGGTGATGCCGCCGACGACGTGGCACGCGCAGCCGGTCAGCAGGTCAGAAGTGGTGAGGGGCTCGCGAAATCCTTAATCCGCAAGCAGGAACGCGAGGAACAGAACTGCTGGGGCGAGGCGACGACGCGCTTCGTCGCGTCATTCGATACCAGGGACGGCGGCGCGGAAGCGCACGTGCGGGCGGCGTGGACGCTCTATCAACTCGGAAAGTACACGGACGCGCTGAAGGCAATGGACGGCGCCGTCATCGAGGGCGACAGCGACGTCGCGTACTGGGCCGGATTGTTTCGCGGCCGTATCAACGACGGGCTCGGCCGGCCGGCCGACGCGGAGCGTGCGTATCGCGCGGCTCTTGTCGCCAATCCTGACGCGCAATCCGCGGGCATTGGATTGGCGCTGACGCTGTTCAAGATGAACCGTGATGCCGAGGCGGACGCGATGGGACTTCTGGTCCGCACCAAGACGTCCGGGACGGCGGATCCGTGGTGGACGTACTGGGCCGGCGATCAGCGATTCATCGCCCGCTGGATCAATGAGATCCGGGAGCCACGCAAATGAGGTTCGCCGGATTCACATTCATGGCGGCGCTGCTGACGCTGAGTCCGCAAGCCCAGGCGCCGCCAGTGTTCAAATCGGGTACGCACGGCGTGTCGCTCGACGTCGCCGTCTTCGACGGACGCAACATCGTCAACACCCTGCAACGCGAGAACTTCGAAGTGCTCGACAACGGCGTCGCGCAGACGATCACCACGGTGGATTTCAATCGTCTGCCGATCGATCTGCGGCTGGTCTTCGACACGAGCGGCAGCATCAGCCCTGAAGCGCTCGAAAAGTACCGCCGCGCAATGCGTGTCGTCGCGGACACGCTGCAGCCGACCGACCGGTGCGAGATCGTCACGTTCACTACGCGCGTGGCTGACGCGGCGATCCGCCAGTCCCCGCCGATCGCCATCAATCTTCAGCGCACGCTTCCCGACGGCACGGCATTCTTCGACGGCGTTGCGGTGTCTCTAATCACGACGCCGATGCTCGATCGGCGCCAGGTCGTGATCGTCCTCAGTGATGCGCTCGACAACACGAGTTTCTTCGACGAAGCGGCACTGATGGACGCTGCGAAGCGAACCGACGCCGTCGTCTATACCGTGCTCCCGACGAATGCCGGCCCGTACGTAAAGCAGTACGCCTCACGGCTCGAATCGCTGTCACTCCTGACGGGCGGCCGGCTCATACCGGCGGTGTACGACAGTCAGATTGGGCCGGCGCTGATCGAAGCGATCAATGAATTCCGCCACAGCTACGTGCTGCGCTACTCACTCACCGGCGATATCAAGCCGGGCTGGCACAAGGTGATCGTGAAGGTCCGCGGCGGAAGCTTCTACACTGTTCGCGTCCGGCCAGGCTATTTCCTCTAGCGAGGGGTCGCTCACCCTCATGGCATGATGTCTCTCATGAGACATCGTCCTGCGCTCCTTTTGATCCTCGCCGTCGTCCTGCTCTCGAGCGTGCCGGCCGCGCAGCAGCCCGCGCTCAAATCGGGCCTCGATCCCGCCGGCTTCGACAAGTCGGTGCGGCCGCAGGACGATCTCTTTCGGTACGTGAACGGCACGTGGCTCGCGAAGACGGAGCTGCCGGCCGATCGCGCGATCTACGGCACATTCGTCCAGTTGTCCGACAAGGCGGAAGCGGACCTCTACGCGATCATCGAAGAGCTCGCGGGCGACAGGAACAAGAAACCCGGCAGCGTCGCGCAACAGGTCGGTGACTTCTACAGCAGCTTCATCGACGAAGCAAAGGTCAACGCCGCAGGCGCGGCCCCGCTCAAGACACATCTCGCCGAGATCGATGCGATCAAGACGCCGGCAGAGATGGCGACGCTCATCGGCAAGCTGACAATGCTCGGATTGCCCGGACCGGTCGGCGGGTTCATCGAAGCGGACGCCGGCGATCCGACGAAGGTCGCGTTGTATCTGCAACAAGGTGGCACGGCGTTGCCGGATCGCGATTACTACTTGAAGGACGATGCGCAATTTGCGGATGCGCGCACGAAGTACCAGGCCTATCTCGAAAGAGTGTTCACGCTGACAGGCCGGCCGCGCGCGGCGCAGGATGCGAAAGCCGTGCTCGCGCTCGAGACAGAACTCGCAAAGATCCAGTGGACGCAGGTCGAGAGTCGTGACGCCGTCAAGACGCACAACCCGATGGCCGTGACGAAGATCGTGACGGATTTCCCAGGGTTCGACTGGATGGCATGGGCAAAGCCGCAGGGCATCGACAAGCAGCCCGAGTGGATCATCTCGCAACCCTCGTTCTTCAAGGGTTTTGCGGCGATGGTCCCCACGACGCCCATGGACACGTGGAAAGCGTGGCTTGCCGCGCAGTACATCACGATGGATGCGCCGCTGATGAGCACGGACTTTCAGAACGCGGCATTCGAGATGTTCAGCAAGACGCTGAGCGGCCAGCAGGTGATGCGCCAGCGCTGGAAGAGAGGCGTGCAGCTGCTGAATGGCACGATGGGCGAGGCGCTCGGACAGCTCTACGTCGCGAAGCATTATCCGGCGAATGCCCGCGCGCGCATGGAAACGCTGATCGCGAACCTGCTGGAGGCGTACAGGCAGTCGATCACCGATCTCGACTGGATGACGCCGGAGACGAAGAAGGAAGCGCTCGCCAAGCTCGCGGCGTTCCGTCCAAAGATTGGCGCGCCGCCGAAGTGGAAGGATTACAGCAAGCTCGTCGTCAAAGGGGATGACGTCGTCGGGAATTTTGAGCGCGCGCAGCAGCTCGAGAACGAATACCAAATTTCGAAGCTGTCGAAGCCGGTCGACAAAGACGAGTGGCTGATGACGCCGCAGACGATCAACGCGTACTACAACCCGCTGAAGAACGAGATCGTCTTCCCCGCCGCCATCCTTCAGCCGCCGTTCTTCGACGCCACTGCTGAAGACGCCGTCAACTACGGCGCGATCGGCGCGGTCATTGGCCACGAGATCGGTCACGGCTTCGACGATCAGGGACGGCGTTTCGACGGCACGGGCAAGCTCCGCGACTGGTGGAAGCCGGCTGACGAAACGGAATTCGAGAAGCGCGCGAAGCTGCTCGTCGAGCAATTCAACGGGTACAGTCCCGTCGAAGGCGCCCACATCAACGGCGAGCTCACGCTCGGCGAGAACATCGGTGATCTCGGCGGCCTCGCGATTGCGTACAAAGCCTGGAAGATTTCGCTGAAGGGCAAGCCGTCACCGGTGATGGACGGCCTCACGGGTGATCAGCGTTTTTTCCTCGGCTGGGCGCAGGCGTGGCGCGCCAAAGCGCGCGATGCGTACTTGCAGCGTCAGGTGCTCGCCGATCCCCATTCCGCCGCCGAATTCCGCGCGAACGGTCCCGTCGGCAACATTGACGCGTTCTACGAAGCCTTCAACGTCAAGCCGGGCGACAAGATGTATCGGGATCCGGCGAAGCGCGTGAAGATCTGGTAGGCGTGGCCACGAAATATCGCGCCCCGAGTTCGAGGGAACCCACACGCGGGAGATCGGGGAACCGCCAGCCGACGAGTCGCTGATGCCCGTGTGAGAAAATCGAAGAGCGTCCCCGGCCTGAAGGAGGCAGCACGTGGATCGTCTCCTGAGGTTCGTGACGCTCTCGCTGTTTCTCGCGAGCGTCGCGGTCACCGGCGCCCGCCAGCAGTACCCCGATCAACAGCAACACCCGCTGTTCCGCGGTTCGAGCGATACGGTGCGTGTCTTCGTGACCGTCACCGATCGCGACGGCCGGCTCGTCACGTCGCTCACCAAAGATCAATTCGAAGCGCGCGACAACGGGAAGTCGCAGCCGATCACGGTCTTCGATAACTCGGCTCAGCCGATCCAGCTCATCGTGCTGCTGGACGTCTCCGGCAGCATGTCCGGCAATCTCAATCTGCTGCGCTCAGGTGCGATGCACCTGTTCGGCGAGCTCGCGCACGGCGATCTCGTCCGCATCGGCACGTTCGGCAACGAGATCGAGTTCAGTCCGGCGTTCACGAACGATATCGACGCGCTGACCGCGGCACTGCCCGATTACATCCCGACGAATGCGCCCACGCCGCTGTGGCGCGCCATCAACAAGGCCATCGATGTGTTCGACGACACGACGGGCCTGCGCAAGGTCGTGCTCGTGTTGAGCGACGGGAAGAACGAGGACATCCAGTTCAGCTGGCGATCCGTCAGCCAGGGCGACGTGATCGATCGCGCGACCGCGGATGACGTGATGGTGTATGCCGTCGGGTTACACAGCAGTCACCGGCCGACGAATTTCACGTACGGGCCGCCCGGCTATCGTTACGGGTACGGCAGCCCGAGGGCGGACATGCCTGATCCCGGACTGGCGAAGACCGCGGAACAGACGGGCGGCGGCTATGCGGAAGTGCAGGCGCGCGATGATCTCGGCGCGGCGTTCGCGGAGATTGCTCAGGAGCTGCACAGCCAGTATCTCCTTGGTTATGAGCCGCCGAAGCGTGACGGCAAAACCCACAAGATCGAAGTGCGCGTGTCCCGTGGAGGCATGACCCCACGCGCCCGGAAGAGTTACGTCGCACCAAAAGAAACGAAATAGATCGTGCAGATACGGCCCCCTAGTGTGGACACGGTTCCCCTCTAGTGTTCTATAGTTGCGAGAACTGTTACCCGTCCACCATAGGAGGCTCCCCGCGTGACGAAGCCGACGTCGTCGACCTCGTCGTCTGCACCTCGGAACTCCGACGCCGCCCGGGCAAACCGTGACGTGTTTATTGCCCGTCAGCCCATCGTCGACCGCACGAAGCGCGTCATGGGCTACGAGCTGCTGTTCCGCGCGACTGACGCCGCCGAAGCGTTTTCGGGCTCGAAGGAGCAGGCCAGCGCGCGCGTGATCTCTGAAGTGCTCGGCTCGTTCGGTCTCGACGTGATGACGCACGGACGGCTCGCGTTCATCAACATCACACGGAAGGTCCTGCTCGACGGTCTGGCGACGCTCATGCCACCGAAGGGCGTCGTCATCGAACTGCTCGAAGACATCGAGGCGGACGAGGAGGTCCTGGCCGCCTGCCGGCGCATGAAGCAGGAGGGCTACACGCTGGCGCTCGACGACTTCGTACCGACTCCCGCGAATCGCGAATTGATACCGCTCGCTGACTTCATCAAGGCCGATCTGGCCGTGGTTTCCGATCTACCGGCTTGGGTGCGCGACGTCCTCGCGGCGCGCGGTGGATCCATGCCGGCGCTGATCGCTGAACGCGTCGAAACGCCGGCGGCTTTTCAACGTGCGACCGACGCGGGATTCACACACTTCCAGGGATTCTTCCTCGGCAAGCCGGCCACGCAACGCGCGCGCAGGGTTCCCGATGCGCAACTCGGGTACCTGCGCCTTCTCCAGGCGCTCCGCGATCCGGAATTGACGCTCCTGCAGATCGAAAACCTGATCAAGCCGGACGCGGCGCTCTGCTTTCGCGTGTTGCGGACGGTCAACTCGGCCGGATTCGGCTTGCGCGCGGAAGTCGGGTCGATTCGCGACGCCCTCGTCCTGCTCGGCCGCGATCCGGTCAAGCGCTGGGTATCGCTCTGGGCGATGGTCTCACTTGCCGACGGCTCGAACAGCGAGTTGCTGCTGAACGCGATCATCCGCGCAAGGATGTGCGAGATGCTCTGGCCGCACGCCGCCGAGAGCGGTCAGAGCGGTGAAGGCTTCCTGCTCGGCATGTGCTCCTTGCTGGATGCGATCTTCGATGCGCCGATGGACGGCATCGTGGCGCAGTTGCCGATCGACGAGACGCTGCGCGCTGCGCTCCTCGGCGACGACAATCCGGCCCGCCGCCTGCTCGACGCCGTCGTCGCCTATGAGCACGGCGATTGGCAGCAGTGGCAGCCGCTCGCCGAGCACTCCGGCCTCACGCCGAAGATGTTCGCGGAAGCGTCAGCCGACGCGATGAAATGGGCGCACGAAGCGTCCACGCACGGCGCCCTCGCCGCGTCGGCCTGATCGTTCAGACGCCTGCGGCCTTCAGCTTCAGTTTCAGCGCGTTCCACTTCGCCATCAGCGCCGTGAACTCAGCCTGGCGATCCTGACACGCCTTCAGTTGCACGGCGGTCGGCGGCATTTCTGATCCCTGCATTGCCTGCGCAGCGGCGACCATCGCGGGACCAATCGTCGCAAAGTTCTGCGTTCCTGCGGCAGCACCAGCACCCGGCGCAGCACCGCCACCACCGCCTCGACCACCGCCACGTCCACCACCGCCGCGACCTCCACCGGCGCCGGCGCCTGCAGCACCGCCAGCAACGCCTTGACCGATCCCGACGTTGCCTCCCCGGCCAACACCGACACCTGCACTGGCGCCGGTGATGGGGACAGCCAGCGATTCAAGGTCCTTGATCAGCGCGTCGTTCGCTGGAGACTGTGGCTTCGCATGAAGTTTGTCAGCAGCCGCGCGGATGTCGGCTTCGGCCTTTGCCGCTGCGCGTGCACCATCTTCCATCTGCGTCGTCAGCGTGAAGATCTGTTGGATCGCAAGCGTCACCTTCACGCGCGGATCGAGCTTCACGGTGATCGGTTGCGTCTGCGACTTTCCGTCCACGGTGAGACGGACTGAGTACGTGCCGGGCGCGACCCACGGCGAACTCACGCCGGGGTACGTGCGATGCGGCACCGCGGCGCCACCACCGCCGCCGCCGCGACCTCCGCCGCCGCCACCCGCCAGCGGGTCGTAGTGCAGATCCCACGAGAAGCGATGGTGACCTGCCGATGTTCCCAGGATCTGCTGCGGCGCCGGCCAATAGAGCGGCAGCCCGCAGTCAGGCGCGTTCGGCGTCGCCTGACAGAGTTTGTTGTACGCGACAGGATCCTTCGCCGGATCCGGATTTCGGACGGGCTCATTGCTCGAGTACGAGCGCAGCACGGCACCGGCCGTGTTCAGGATCTCGAGCCGCACTTCCCCGCTCGTCGCCGTCGGCAAGTAGTAATCAATGAGCGCACCGGGCGGAGGATTCTCACCAGCCGGAAGTTCCGGCGGCCACGGCGTCGGATCGTTCATCCCGAAGCGCACCCGAATGCCGGTGACGGGCTTGTAGAGGAACGCACCTTTCGCGGCCTGCAGTTCCGCCTGCTGCCGGAGCGGAGTCACATCGTCGAGAATCCAGAAGCCGCGCCCGTGTGTGCCCGCGACGAGATCCGAGCATAAGCACGAGTCGTCGTCTTTGACCTGAATGTCGCGCACGGAGATCGCCGGCATGTTCAGTCGCAGCGAGCTCCAGTGATCGCCGTCGTCGAACGACACCCACACCTGCGTGTCCGTCGCGGCGTAGAGCAGACCTTTCTTGCGGGGATCTTCACGGATCGAATTCGCGACCACGCCGCCGGCGATGCCGTTGTTGATCTCCGTCCAGGTCTTGCCGCCGTCATGTGTGCGCCAGAAGTGCGGATTGAAATCATCGACGCGCAGCGTGTTCGCGGCCGCGTACGCCGTGAGCGTGTCGAAGTGGCCCGCGTCCATATTGAAGATGCGCGTCCATGCCGTGATCTGCGGCGGCGTGACGTTCTTCCAGTTGAGTCCGCCGTCGATCGTCACCTGAATGTTTCCGTCATCGGTACCGGCCCACAGCACCTTGACGTCCTTGGGTGAGGCCGCCAGCGCAGTGATCGATCCGGTCGGCGACGGATTCACGCCGCTGGCGTACTTGCCGACGCTCTTCGGCACTTCCCACGTCTGACGCGTGAGATCGCCGCTGATGCGCGTCCAGCTGTGGCCCTGATCAATCGACTTGAACACCGCGTTCTGCGCGTAGAACAACACCGTCGGATCGACCGGCGACCAGAGGATCGGCATCGTGCGCACGTTACGTCCGAATGCGCCGCGCACTTCCGGCGGCGGTCCCACGCTCGCCGTCTGGCCTGTCTTTCTGTTGTAGAGCGACACGCCAGTGCGCTGGCTGCCGAACACCAGATCCGGATTCTTCGGATCCGGGGCGGCGATTCCGTACTCCTGAATGTTGACCGGATGCCAATCGTGGAACGTGATCTCGCCGTCGTTGCCGCGGCTGTCAACGCACGCGGATCCAGAATCCTGCTGTCCTCCGCACAGGCGATACGGAAACGCATTGTCTGCCGTGACGTGATACATCGCGGCCGTCGGCTGCGTGTACCAGTTGCTCCAGGACTCACCGCGATTTGCAGAGACGACGCCGCCCTGATCGGCGACGAGCAGGATGATGTTCGGATTGTCGGGATTCACCCAGCTCTTCTGATAGTCGTCGCCGCCCGGCGCGCCGCGGACCGCTGACCACGTTGCGCCCCCGTCTTCCGTGCGCCAGAAGACGGTCGAGCAGCTGTACACGACGTTTTCGTTTTTCGGATCGACGGTGACGGTCGGAAGGTCGCCGCCGCCGATGCGTCCCATCGGACGCTGATCCTGTGGAATGCGTGACGATTGCTTTTCGGCCACGCGCGGATCGTCGGTCGCGAGGATCCAGTGATCGCCACCATCGTTCGTCTTGTAGAACGCGACCTGTGGATTGCCGCCACCACCGCCGCCACGGCCGCCTCCTCGTCCACCGCCCGCCGCGCCGGCGCCACCCGCCGCGCCGGCTCCGGCATCGGGATTGACCGGGCAACCGCCGACACACGCAATCGCAGCGTAGAGAACTTTCGGATTGCTCGGCGCGATCGCGAGATTCGCCTGCTGAATGCTGGGCAGCCCTCCCGCCAACTGCTTCCATGTCGTCCCGCCATCAACGGACTTGAAGATGCCGCCGGTATTCGACTGTGCGGTGGGATTGAACGCGCCACCTTCGATGTAGCTCTGCTGCTGTTGCCAGAGCGCGGCATAGACGATGTTCGGATCGCTGGGATCGATGCGCACGTCGTCGGCGCTGGTGTACTCATCTTTATAAAGGACCTGCTGGAATGTGGCGCCGCCATCGGTCGAGCGATACACACCGCGTTCCTTGTTGAATCCGTACGGATGTCCGAGCGCGGCGACAAAGAGTCGGTTTGGATTCCGCGGGTCGACATCGACGTTCGCGATCATCGAGCTGTCGCGCAGGCCGAGATGCGTCCACGTCTTCCCGGCGTCGGTCGACTTGTACATGCCGTCGCCGGTCGCGAGGTCCGGCCGAATGATCGCCGCACCGGAACCGACATAAATCACATTGGGATCCGACGGTGCCACGGCGATGGCGCCAATCGATCCGGTCGGCTGCTCGTCGAACAGCGGTTTCCACGTCGAGCCGTAGTCCGTCGATCGCCAGACGCCGCCGTTGTCAAAGCCGATGTAGAACACGTTCGGCTGACTGCGGACGCCGGACAACGCACGGGCACGACCCGCGCGCGGCGGCCCAATCGATCGCCAGCGCATCTCGGAAAACGTCGACGCGCCCGGCGCCTGCGCCGTCATCCTCGGCGCCAGCGGCGCGCTCACCAGCACACTCAACACACAGAACTGAAGAAGTCTCTTGGCCACGGGACCTGCCTCCACGGACGTACGTAGGCCGGGCCTCTCAGGCCCGGCTGGTACGGCCAGAGTCTACTGCGACAGGTAGGAGTGTGGATACAATGCGCGCGTGCCAGACAACTCAACGCCGGGCCGGTCGCGGTCGGCGTTCGAGGTGCGTACGCGCGCGGCGTCCGTCGCGCTCGCGTCCTCGACCGCTGCACTGCTGAATTACGTGGATGCGCTGCCGGTCGAGACGACGGAAGCGCGGTTGCCTGGTGGGTGGACACCGGCAGGCCATGTCTGGCACGTCGCCGCGACACATGACATCTTCGTCGGCACCATCGACGGCACCGGACCGCTTCCGGCATTCGTCGGCACGTCCGCCTTCGACGATGCAGAGTGGAATTTCAACGCGCCGCCGCTTGTCGCCGCACCCGGCCTGATTGTGCCGCCCGACGGCGTGCGTCGAGATCACGCGCGAATGAAGCTCGTCGACTCCGTCCGCCGGCTGACTGTGGCCATCGAATCGCTTCGCGCAGAGCAAGCGGAGTTGTGCGTACAACTTCCGTGGGCGCCGGTCACGCTCATGCAGATGTGCGAGTGGGGCGCGGGTCACACGCTTCGTCACCTTGGACAGATAGGACGCGAGCTGCACGCCGGCACGGTGCGATCGGTTCGTTAGCCGAGACGTGAGTACTCCCGAGACAATCGGCCGGTATCGCGTCATCGCCCTCATCGGCGAAGGCGGGATGGGCCGCGTGTATCTTGCCGAGGACTCCTCGCTGGGCCGACGTGTCGCGATCAAAGTGCTCACTCGCGACAGTCAGTCCGACGCGGACCGCGCACGCCGCTTCCTGCAGGAGGCGCGCCTCGCCTCCGCCATTTCTCATCCGAACATCGCGCAGATCTTCGAAATCGGTGACGCCGACGGCACGCCGTACATCGCGATGGAATACGTCGAAGGACAGACGCTGTCTTCGCGGCTCACCGGCAGCGGACCATTCAAGAGCGGCGAAGTTCTCGAGATCGCCATCCAGACGTTCGATGCCCTCGACGAAGCGCATGCGCGCGGCATCGTGCATCGCGATCTCAAACCCGCGAACATCGCCATCACGCCTCGAGGTCGCGTCAAGGTGCTCGACTTCGGCCTGGCGACGCTCGCGCAGGCACATCCGTCGGCGAGCGCCGCGAACACAGACATGAACACGCGGCCCGGCGTGATTCTCGGCACCGTCCACTACATGAGTCCCGAGCAGGCGCTCGGCCGCGACGTCGATGGCCGATCCGACATCTTCTCCGCCGGAATCCTGCTTTATGAGCTTCTGACCGGCCGGTTGCCGTTCGCCGGCGGCAGCGTTACGGAGACGCTCGACCGCATCGTCCACGCGCAGCCGGACGCCATCGCGCGATTGAACTACGAGATTCCTCCCGAACTCGAACGCATCGTCAGGAAAGCGCTCGAGAAAGATCCGGCGCGACGCTATCAGACGGCGCGCGACACGCTTGTCGATCTCACGAATCTCAAGCGCGACAGCGATTCCGGCGTGAAGCGGTCGTCGAAGACGCCGCGCTCGAAATCAAGCGGCCGAGGGATTGCTTCGATTGCGGTCCTACCACTCGTCGTGACCACGGCCGATGCCGCTGCCGACTATCTCGCCGACGGCATCACCGAGAGCGTCATCCATGCGCTGTCGCAGATTCCGAAGCTCAAGGTCATGGCGCGCAGCACCGTTTTCCGGTACCAGGGACGCGAGATCAATCCGCAAGCGATCGGTCGCGAGCTGGGTGTCCGCGCGGTGCTCACCGGCCGGCTGCAGTCGCTCGGCGGACGGCTGATCGTGCGTGCTGAGCTCGTCGACGTCGAGGATGGATCGCATCTCTGGGGCGGACACGTCCAGCGGCAGTCCGCCGATGTGCTGACACTGCAGGAAGATCTCGCGGCCGAGATCGTCGATCAGCTTCGCATCCGTCTGACGCGCGACGATCGCCAGCGTCTGAAGAAGCGTCCGACGCAGAACGCGGTCGCGTACGAGGCGTATCTACGCGGACGGTTTCAATTGGCGAAACGCACGGCGGAAGGATTTTCGCGCGCGATCGAATGCTTCGAGCAGGCGACGGTACACGATCCGAACTTCGCACTCGCCTACACGGGCCTTGCGGATGCGTTCACGCTCCTCGCCTCCGCCGGATACGCCGGTGCGCCGGCTGACGCGATCGAGAAAGCACGACGTGCGGCCGAGCGAGCCATCCGGCTCGACGACACGCTCGCCGAGGCGCATCAGGCACTCGGCTTCCTGCGATTCCGGATCGACTGGGATTGGCCCGCGGCGGAGGCATCACTGAAACGCGCGTGCGAACTCAATCCGGGTCACCCGCCCGCACATCACAGTTACGCGCTGTTTCTGAGCGCGATGGGGCGCGCCGACGACGCGATCGCCGAGATCCGTCGCGCCGCCGAACTCGATCCGCTGTCGCTCATCATCGGCACCGCGCACGGCCGGATCCTGCACTTCGGCCGCCGCTACGACGACGCGCTCGCGCAGTTCCAGCGAACGATCGAGATCGACGCGCAGTTCGTGCAGGTGCACTTCGATCGCGGACTGACATACGCGGCGACGAACCGGTACGCGGACGCGATTGCGGAGTTCGAGCGTCACCTCGAGCCGTCAGATCGCCGTAGCGTCCTCGTGGCCGCGCTCGGATATTCCTATGCGCGCGATGGGCAGACGGATCGCGCGCGTCAGATTTTGTCGGAGCTGCAGGCTCGATGCGCCGACGGTCGCGCGACCGCTGCCGATCTCGGATACGTCCAGGCCGGGCTTGGTGAGATCGATGCCGCCGTTGACTCATTCGACCGCGCGTACAACGCGAGGGTCGGACTTTTGGTGTTCCTGAAAGTCGAGCCGATGGTCGACGCCTTGCGATCTCACCCGAGATTTCAGGCACTCATCGCGCGAATGAAGCTGATCTGATGTGATTGGTCGCTAGCGCTTCACCGGCCCGAGAATCCGATCGAGCCAGGCCGAGATCTGCGAGAACTGATAATCCGCGGGCGGGACGTGACCGCCCTCGTAAAGCACACGCTCCTTGGGCTGCGGCAACAGCGCGAAGAGGGGATCGGCCATGACCTTCAGCGGCGTGTCCTCGTCGTAGCGGCCCTGCAGCAGGAACTTCGGCACGCGAATGTGCGACGCGAAGTTGCTCGGGTCGACTTCCGGACGCGCGTTCGACGGAAACGCGCTGAGTCCTGCGCCGGCCAGCGCGACGGCGCGATAACGAGGTTCGATGGCGGCGAGGACCAACCCGAGTTGCGCGCCCGCGCTGGGACCAAAGAACGCCAGCCTGCTGACGTCAACGTCCTGCCGCGTCTCGAGATAATCGAGGCCGCGACGAAGATCCGTCATGCGCCCGGCGACTCGCTCGAGGTATTCGACCGTCGACAGATCCGGCAGCGTGTACCCCGGCGGATCCAGTCGGCCGATGTAACCGTGCAACACGACACCAAAGGCGGCGCGACCTGATTTGATGAAGGACGCGAGCCGGTCTTCCACCGACGCCGGCAGGTCTCGCATTCCTCCGGCGACGTCGGCAGCGGGCACGAAGTGGATCACCTGCAGCGGACGCGCAAAGTGCGGCGGCAAATACAAGTACGCGATCGCGCGCTCGCCGTTCGCGCCGGCAAATGAGATCTTCTCGCGTCGCCACTCCGGCGTCTCGACGACTTCATCGACATGCGCGTCGAGTGGCGCCTTCGCGTAGTCGTATGCGGTGCTCCACTTCTTGAAGTCCGCGTCGCTCGTCGGATGGAACACCGGAATCTGCTGGGTGATGTCGATGCGGGACGCGCCTTGATTGCCGGTCCCGCCTGGTGCCATCTGCGCACAGCGGAATCCAAGCTTGCTCGACGTGAAGAAGCCGGGCAGGAGTTGATACTGCGCGAACGTGTACGTCGGATCGCCCCAGGCGCCGCCCGTCGCGATCAATCCTTCCGACGTATCGCTCATCGTCCATTCGACGACGTTGCCGGCCATGTTGTAGGCGCCGAAGGGACTCATGCCGAACGGAAGCGCGTTCGCGGGAACGGTACCCGACGCCTCGAAGTTCGCGTGCTGCGCGAGCGTGTCGCCCGCATAAAACACGCCCCACGGCATGAACGTCGCGGGGCCGAGAGACATGCCGTTGCGCGCCGCTTTCTCCCACTGAAATACCGTCGGCAGCGTCCTGCCCCGATACGCGGCGTACGCGGCGGCTTCGTACCAGGAGATGTCCGTGACCGGATGATCGGCCTTGCCCTCGGGCACGTGCTGATCGGACCACGATCGCGGACCCGGCAAGCCACTGCGATCGACGAACAGCTTCATCGCGTCGTCCCACGACAACGTCCGTCCGTCCTTGGTGAAGGGATGCGTCCAGTACTCCTTTTTCAGATAGCCGCCCGCATTGATGAAGTCTTTGTATTCCTGATTCGTGACTTCGTACTTGTCGATGAAGAAATCATCGAGCTTCTCACGTCGATCCGTCGGCCGCGACCATGAGACCAGGCGGTAATCCCCGCCGGGGACGAACACCATCCGGTCCGGCATCTTGTCTTTTGCAATCAGCGCCTGATCGAGCACGACCGGTGGCGGGCTCAACTGCAGAGTGCCGGACAGAATCAGTCGGCCCGAGATCGTGCGTTCGATCGGCGCGTAGCCTTCGAGCTCCATCGACAGCACGTACTCGCCGCGCGCGATGCGGAAGTCGGTCAGCGGCGTTGTGCCGATGAGCTGACGTGACGGCGTGTGCGTCGGATCAGCGGGATCGAACGGCGTCACATAGACATGTGCACCTGCCGGCGTTGTGCGCGCGGTGACGGTCATCGAGATCGTCGGCATCAACCGGACGAGCGTCGGATTGGCGGGCACGGTACTTTCAATAGAGACGGCGAGCGCGTACGCATCCTTGTATTTGTGATCGGATGCGAGCGCCTCGAGACGCGGGATCTCGGCGACGGCAGATCGCGCTTTCAAGTACCGCACGGTGAGCCATCCGCCGGCGGCAACGACCACGATCAGCCCGGCGACGAGAAACGAAAGGCCTGGTCTGAACGCGCGGCCTCGAGATGTGACCTGACCGCTGCGAAGCAGTCGACGCTGAAACTCCTGCTCCTCCGATAACGCACGCAGATCGATCAGGAGATCCGCCGCCGACTGATATCGCTCCGCCGGGTTCTTCCGCAGACATTTTGTGACGATGCGATCGAGCTCGGCAGGGAGATCGGGACGCAGTGTTGAAAGCGGCGCAGGATCACGCGTGAGGATCGCCGACGCGGTGGCGGCCGAGGTCTTTTCCGCAAAGGGCCGGTGACCGCTCAGCATTTCGTACAGCATCGCGCCCAGACCGAACACATCGCTCCGTCCGTCGAGATTTTCCGCGCGCACCTGCTCGGGCGACATGTACGGCACCGTACCCATCACGGCTCCTGGCGTGCTCAATGCCGATGCGGTCGGCGCGTCGCCATGCGCGTCACTGGCGTGCAGCAGCTTCGCAAGACCGAAGTCGAGGACGATCGCATCGCCCCGCGGCGTGATCATCACGTTCGACGGCTTGATGTCTCGATGGATAACGCCCGCGGCGTGAGCGGCCGAAAGCGCATCAGCGACGTGACTCGCAATCGTCAGCGCCTCCGGCAACGTGAGCGGCGAGCGCTTCAGACGCGCGTCGAGCGTCTCGCCTTCGACGCGTTGCATCGCAATGAAGCGATGCGCGCCGGACTCACCAACATCGTAGACCGCGCAAATGTGTGGATGCGTGAGCGTCGCCGCCGTCCTCGCTTCACGCAGCAGACGCTTGCGCGCTTGTTCGTCGGTGGAGCTGTCGGCGGGCAGAATCTTCAGCGCGACGCTGCGACCAAGCTCGGTGTCTTCGGCGAGATAGACCTCGCCCATTCCACCCGCGCCAAGTTGCTGGCGAATCTCGTAACGTCCGAGACGGCTGCCTGACTCAAGCGGCATTCGTGGCTGATGATAACGCCACTACGCGGGACGCCGTTCCGTGCTGCCCGACGCGGAAAGTTGCAGGACCTGATCTCTCACAAGTCGACCAATCCGTTCGATTTCAGCGTCCGACAAGGATTCATAGACCGGAACCTGCACGGCGGTCGCGGCGTGTTCTGCCGCTTTCGCTTGCGGTCCCGTCCAGCCGAACAGCGGCATGGTCGTGCAGACGTCGACGTGCATCGGCGCGACGTCGACGCCACGGCGGATACATCGCTTCACGATCGTCTCGGCGTCGGGCACGTACGCGCAGTACTGGTAGTACACGTGCGTGCGATCCGCAGGCACGTGCGGCACCTTGATGCCCGGCACGTTTTTCAGCACGTCGTCCAACATGCGCGCGTGTTTCCGCGTGCGCTCGATGAATTCAGGCAGTCGGCGCAATCCGGCGAGGCCGATTGCGGCTTGGACGTTCGTGAACCGTCCGCGGTACTGTTCGGGGAGCGGATCGAGTCGACGCACATCTTCCCAGAATCTTTTCTCGGGATGCGCGCCGATAAACGACGCGGCATACCAGACCGGAAACATCGAGTAGGTGAACACCTTCGGCCGGATGAACGTGTGCTGCCACTTCCCCATCGAGAGGATGCTCTCGACGCGCTTCTCTGTCGGCCACTGTTCTGCGTCAGCAAGTTTCCCGACGCGTTCGGCGAGATCCGCGTCGCGCATCCACGCGAGCCCGCCGCCGTACGTGTTCAGTGGCTTGAAGGCTTGAAAGCTGAAGAAGCTGGCGTCGCCGAGTGTGCCCACCATCCGATCTTTGTACTTGGCGCCCAGTGAGTGCGCGCAGTCTTCGATCACTTTGAGATTGTGACGCCGCGCCAGATCGAGGATCGGATCCATGTCGCAGGCCAGGCCGTACAAATGCGTCGGCAGTACCGCACATGTCTTCGGCGTGATCGCTCGTTCCACCGCCGCCGGCGTCAGCGTGAACGTCGTCGGGTCGATGTCCGCGAAGATTGGGGTGAAGCCGGCGACGCGCACGATCTCCGGGACGACCCAGAACGTAAACGCCGGCACGATGATCTCGCCGCCCGCCGGCATGCCCAACGATTTGAGCAGGAAGTAGAGTGCGATGCGTCCGTACTCTGTCGAGCACGTGCGCACGTATCCTGACCCGAGAAACTGACGGAACGCTTCCTCAAACGCCTGGATGTTGGGACCTTGTACTAACTGATTCTTCTGACGGCACTCGCGGATGATGTCTGACATTTCGGGCACCACGCGGGTCCCGAATCTCATAATTGCGGCCATTCTGCGGCTTCCTTAATAAATGGACGTAGACACGTCCGGCCAAAGTCTACCCAACCTCGGCCGCGTCTGACGCGTCTTCAGCTCGGCTTCACCTTCAACACACCGGCGGCAATGAGGGCGCCGGTGAAATCAAAGACGTGCCTGACGCTCACGATGCCTGCCGGTGACGCAACGTACTCGCCGGCCCCCTTGAACTCCACCTTCGTGCCGGGCTGCGCGTGACCGAAGAATTCACCAGTCAGCGTGCCGCGGAAATGCCAGAAGATCGCAACGCGATCGCCGTCGATGATCGGCTCGTGCCACGTGAACTCGAGATCCGGAAACGCCGACAGCCAGTAGAGATAAACACCTTCGATGGCTTTGCGCCCACGGACCAGGCCGGCGGCCTGACTCTCGAACGTGCCGTCTTCCGTGTGATCCGCCGCGAGCGCCGACGGATTGCGACTGGCAAAGGCGAGACGATGACGTTCGATCAGGGCGAGGATGTCCGCGCGGGTCATGGCCATCGATCTCCGTTCGCAGATGATAGCGTGCCACTGCTCGACGCAAACAGCGAGTCAGACGCGTAGATCGCCATGATCGTGTGTGAGCCTGGAGCCAGGTTCATAACGGCAACACCATTTCGATCGAGCGGCACCTGACCGACGACGTTCTTCCCGTCAAGAAACGTCACCATGCCCGTGGGCGCCCCGGGACCTGATCCCGTGACGGTTGCCGTGAACGTCGACCCCGCAACAGAGAGCGACGTCGTGGTTGAGTAGGCGTGCACCTTCTGCACGAACGTCGCACTCGACGACGAGCCTTCGAAGGTTGCGGTGATGAGATGCGTACCGGCTGGCAGTGACGGCACCGAGTACGTCGCGATGCCGTTCGTCGTCGGTACGCGTGCAAGATCGCTCGTCAAGGCGCCGGCGATCTGATCGCGATAGTACGTGTCGATGAACTTCACCGTCCCGCGAGGTGCGCCACGACGTCGAGAGGCTGACGCGACGCGTGCCGTGAACGTCAGCGACTGCCCGGCCACGACCGCTCGCGCATCCGGCATGGACGATGTCAACGTCATCGCGATGCCATTCGCACTGCCGAGCGCGAACAACGTGCCGCCATTCAGCGTGAACACGGTCCCGTCCGGTCCAATCAAGGTCGGGACGTACGGCTCGCCGACGCCTTTCGTCAGTGTCACCGCTTGTGAGAGCGAATGCGTCGCAAGGTTCCAGCGATACAGATGTCCGTCCTCACTGGGCACGAAGATGCTCTTCGTCGGAGGATTCACAGCAGCCGTGTTGATGCACCACTCGCGCACCGCATTCGGAAATGCCGTGGACAACGTGTCCGGATCTGGCGCGGGACCAATGATCGTCAGCACCTCACGCATCTCCACGAGCCCGGATGCCGACGGATGCGGATCGATCTGCGTCGTCATCGGATCGAGCAGCGCGATCCGATTCACGCCATCGCCGTCAGCAATCGCATAGTTGTTGTATTTCGTGAAGATCAGGTACGGCGAGGGCCCCGCGTACTCCGGCACCATCGACGCGGGCACGATCGCCGGCGTCATGTCCCATCCAAATGCGCCCGGCGATTTCTCCGCCGTCAGATCCGCTGAGAAGTGCAGCAGGAATCCGCGCGAGCCGTTGCTCGGATTCGCAAAGATCCCGAGGTACACGTCGTTGTCGGGCGCGACAATCGGGGATGCCGTGCTGTCATCGAGGATTTGCGCGTTGTTCACGCGGTTGTTGCGTGGATCCTTCAGAAACACTTTGTACTTCGTTTCGAGCGTGGCGCTGTCCAGTCCGAGCAGATAGCCGTAGGCGTTGGTCGCCGGCGATTTGACGACGACGTACAGCACGCGCTCGTCGTTGCTCAGGGCCGGCGCGGAGTTGTGCGAGTCGCGTCCGATGGTCGAGTCGGCCGCGGCGTGGCCGGCGAGCACGAACTTCGCGGTGCCGTCGGGTGCAATGCGCGCGAATCCGCTTTCCGTCGTGGACAGTGGCGGAAGCGCCGTGCCCTCGACGCGGAATCCGAAGAACACGTTGCCTTGACGATCGGTCGTCAGCGGCGTGTTCACGAACACCGTTGTGTTGAACGCCGCAGTGTTCTGTCGATACGCGTCGAGACCGTAGAAGGACACGCGGACGGGCGCGCCATGACGCGCCGAGTCAGGGTTGTCGACGTAGAACAGCGTTCCGCCTGCAGCCGCGAAGTAGAGACGCGTCAGTCGAACGCGTCGATCCCTGACAGTCGCCAACGCCGGGTTGTACACCGGGATCCAGTTGTGCGTCGGCAACACGTAATCAGTCGAGAACGTGTAGCGCGGTGCTCCAGACGTCGCGTCGAAGCCGCGAACTTCAAAGCCGTCCGTCGCCGTCTTCACCGGGACGACAACGCTGTTGCCTGCCGTCACGATCGGCGCACCGTAGTGCGCGAAGACACCCGGATGCAGATCGATCGTCGTCGTCCAGCGAATGGCGTTCAATTCATCGACCGGCCACGAGTACATCGCCGTGTGTTGTGCGTTGCCGCCAAACGTCGGTACGTCACTGCGCACGGAGCTCGTGACTTGGGCACTGATGGCGATCGCCATCACCAGGGCCGCCAGTTTCATGTTCGGATCGTATACTCGCCGTTATGAAAATCCCCAAGACGTTGTGTCTCGCTGCGTTCGCGTTGTTCGCGCTGACGCAGTCACCCGTCGTGGCGCAGACGCCGGTGTTCACCACTGCGTTCACGCCGGCGGAGTTCGCCGCCAGGCGCACGAAGGTGATGAACACGATCGGTGACGCAGTCGCGATCATCTCGGGCGCGACGGAGACGTCGACGTACACGAAATTTCGGCAGGGGTCGCAGTTCTTCTATCTCTGCGGGGTCGAAGTCCCACGCGCGATTCTGCTGATCGACGGACGCACGAAAACGTCAACGTTGTTCCTCGGCGCCGGCGGTCCGAGCAACGAAGGTCCACAACTGCAGGCGAACGACGAGGCGCGGCAGGTCACGGGCATCGAGCAGGTCATCGATCGGACGAAGTTCGGCGACGCGCTCACGGCGATTGCCGCTGACGGCCGCTCGATCTACATGCCCGATCGCGAGGAGACGCTTGGCGCCGGTACGACCGACCGCGTCCAGTCACACGCTCGTGCGACCCAGCAGGACACGTGGGATCAGCGCAAGAGCAAGGAGCAGGTGTTCAAAGAGAAAGTGCAGGCCGCCACGCCCAGGTCTTCGATCAAGAACCTGGACCCGATTGTCGACGCCATGCGCGTGATCAAAAGTCCCGCGGAGATTGCCGTCATTCGCGAGTCGACGCGCATCGCGAGCCTCGGCATCCTCGAAGCGATGAAGTCGGCCAAGCCGGGGATGTACGAGTACGAGCTCGAAGCGGTGGCCGACTATCTCTTCAAGCGTCACAACGCGCAGGGCATCGCGTACTTCGCGCTCGTCGCCACGGGCACGAACGCGGCGTGGCCGCACTATCACGCCGCGCAGTCGCCGTTGAAAGATGGCGATCTCGTGCTGATGGATTACGCGCCGGACTTTCACTACTACTCCAGCGACGTCACACGCATGTTTCCCGCGAGCGGAAAGTTCTCACCGCGGCAACGCGAGCTGTACGGAATCTACGTGAAGCTGTATCAGGCGCTGCTCAAGTCGATCGGCCCCGGCCCCGCGGCACCACGCCTCAAGACCGCGCACGACGAGATGGTGAAGATCATGAATACGTTCCAGTTCGCCGATGCGAAAGTGAAGGACGCGGCCGACAAATTCGTCGCCGGCTACGCCACGCCGCGCAACAGCTACGGACACGGCGTCGGCATGGACGTTCACGACGTCACCGGCGATAGCGGCGACGGCAGCCTTCGACCCGGCATGGTCTTCACGATCGAACCCGCGCTCACGATTGCCGACGAGCGGATCTACATCCGTCTCGAAGATCCGGTGGTGATCACCGCGAATGGCTTCGAGCACCTGTCGTCGGGGCTGCCGATGGAGATCGACGACGTGGAACGCGTCATGCGCGAACAAGGCCTCGCTGATCTCTGGAAGCCGCCGGCGCCGGGCACACCGCTCGGCGGCCGCGGCGGTGGACGATAACGTCGCCTATTTGACCTTTAACCAGGCCAACGCCTGATCGACGCCTTGCTTCAGCGTCGGTAACTCCGCGAGGTCGATCTGCGTCGTGACGGGATCGTTCACGCCCGTGGACAGCGTCGCCCGCTGAACGCGGCCCGCCTGAAAGTCGGACTGATAGAGCGAGAGTCGCAGACCGCCGTTACTCGTGAACGAAAGATCTGTGGCGCGACGCTCGTCGTGAACGCTCCACTTCCCTCCTACATCCGTGATCACGCTAATCGCACGCGAGAAGCGTTCGACTTCATCGAGATCCAGATACGTGGTGGCTTCGAACTGCTTCGCCTTGTCCGGATCGCGCACCTGCACGCGGAGGCCCTGGATGCGCGCGGACGTGTCGAGCGCCGTCACGATCACCGCGTCGAGACGCACGTTGGGACCGAACCGCATGTCGATGTGGTAGTAGTCGGTCTGCAACAGCGTATCCGGCGACGCGAGCAGCCGTTCGATGCGCGTGTGGAGTTCGTTATCGACGATGGACGCGACGACGCGTTGGGTGGGTTGCTGGGCGAAGGTTGGAACCGTCAGACCGGCGACAACAATCAGTACGGATGCGAACAATGGACGCGAACGAAGCTGCATGGGTTTTTCCCCGTGCAGGTACTGGCAGATCCATTCTACTCAGGCGATGAGTTCATGAGGAGGCCTCGGGCAAACAAATACAGCACCAGGGCCGCCAGCAGATGCCAGAACACGTGGGTCCCGATGGGAAACACGTCGCAAACGGCGTTGTCTATTGACCGCAGATAGATCGCCACGGCGAATGTGACGGCGCCGACGATCAGACTCGGTCCACTACGGCGGCCGGCGCGGATGTGATCGAGGCCGAACACCAGCGTCAGCAGCAGCGCCGGAAAGTACGGCAGTGACCGATTGAACGCCGTCGTCCACACCCGCAGACCGAGGGTCGAGGCGAGCAACAGGGCGATGAGGACGATGACCGTTGGTGTGCTCCACCGCATCACGCGACGGCCGTAGCACCAGATAAACGCAATCTGGAAGAAGGCAATCGGCCCCTCATCGAGCACGCGCGCCCACGACGTCGCCAGCATGTGAAACGCCACGCTGCCGGCCGTGATCGCTACCGTCAGCCACGCGAAGAACTTCACCAGCGGCGCCGACGTCGTCGAATGACGACCGAGCCGCCAGATCGCCCACGCGGCCATGGCAATGGCGATGTTGCTCGTGACGTTGAACGGCTCGCCCCAGAGACCGGGCCCGATGCGTTCGCAGTAGAGATCGACCGGCATCCGTTCGATTAGACCATCCGAATGGCGCGGACGCGTCGCGAGAAGATTCGGTAAGAACCTGATCAAGGAAAAAGGAAAAAGGAAGAAGGGATTGCTTCCTTCTTCCTTTTTCCTTCTTCCTTTTCTGGCTTTTGGCTTAGTGTCGCTGCCCTCGTCCACCCGCGGCCGCGGCCACAACCATCGTCACCTCTGTGCCGCGCGGCAGATCGAGGTACTCGTCGCGCGCCTGGCCGGCGATGACGCCGCCTGCGCCACCAACGGCCGCGCCGATTGCCGCACCCTTGCCGCCGCCGATGATCGCACCGACGACCGCGCCGAGTGCCGCACCAACCGCGCCCTTCTCGACGGTGTCCGCGGTCTTGCTCTTGTCCTGAACAGAGCCGACCTCATTCACGCGCACCGTCGCGCCGTTCGGCGTCCGCACCGTCTCGATCGCGGCGTCGAAGTCGACGTCTTTGCCGTTGCGAAGATGGATCGTGTCGAACACGAGTCGCATGTTCGCCGGGCCGTCCTTGCCGGCTGACGTCACCTGATCGATGACGCCGTCGATGCGCGCGCCTTCGAATTCACGCGGACCGGCGACGGTCATCGAAAACTTCTGTCCCCCGCGCGCGTTCTTGCTGCTGAGCGGCGCATCGAGCACTGCCGTCAGGCGCATGCCTTCGACGAGGCCGTAGCCTCCACCCGGACCGCCACCTGGGGGTGGCCCCATCCGCCAATCGCGGTCGCGGCTGTTGTCGACGACGCGCACCGGCGCGTAGAGGTCCCAGCGCGGATCGCGATCGATGCGACGGTAGTAGCTGCGGATCGTCACCGGGTACCGCAGATCGTCGTCGTCCAGGCGGCGAGTCACGAAGAGCCCGTCGCCGCGGTCGATGGACTGGAACGTCACGTTGAAGTCCGTCTGCCGATCGCCCACCGTCCAGATGGACAGCCGATCGCTGACGTACTCGACGTGCGTCGTGATGTCGCGGTCGCGATAGCCGCGTTCGTGCCATTCGCGCCGATCGATGTCGAACGACGTGCGCGGACCGCTCGAGGACGCGATCGTGAACGTGCGTCCGTTGTGGTCGCGGTCGATCGCCATCATCCGCGGCGGTGTCAACCGCGCGAGCAGCGACTGATACGCACGGTCGCGCTGCCATCGCGGCAGATCCCGCGTCGCACGGTCGGCCGCGGATCGCGGGTCGTCACCGCGCGTCGCTTCGAGCTGATACGTGCCGGACATCGCGAAGTAAAACCGATCGTTGTCATGGCCGCGTGCGTTGCCGCGTTGTGCGGACAAAGTCGCGCTGCCGGACGCGATCGTCGCGAGCACCAAGAGAGCGAGAGTGCGTCGTGTCGTGCGCATAGTCACCGTCCTACGCAGTGGCCACCGGGCCCTGCGCGACCGGTGAAAGAGCAAGAAACGGGCCAGCTCCTAATCCAAAAGCCAGAAGCCAAAAGCCAGAAACAGCTTTGAAATCTTGTGCAGTCTGTCTAGCCGCCGCAGGGACGCGGCGTCTGCGCTGTGGCGGGCGCGACAGCGCTGACGTTCAAGTACTGCACTTTCGGCGGCATCGTCGGCGCAAGTGTGATCCCGACGCGCAGTGCGCTGCGGCTGCATTTGAGCGTCCAGGCGCCGCGCAACGCGTTCTCGACTTCAAACGGGCCGTCCGCGCGGCACGCGTCACCGGCCTGCGACTTCAGGTTTTCGATCTCCCGCTTGCGGCGATCCTTCGACTGATCGAGAAACAGGTTTACTGCGGCAACTCTGTCCGCCAGCGCATCGTCCCAATTCAAGATCAGCCGCGTCACGTCGTCTTTTGCCGCGAGCAGTTCCTTGCTCGGCGCCGGCATGCGACGCGTCAGCGCGCCGGTTTTCGCGAGTGCAGCCGTCGCCTGATCGAGGACGCCGCCCCAACCTGTATAAGTCAGGTTGCCCATCGCAACGAACCCGACGCCTTCGTCGGGCAGCCATCGCATCTGCGATCCAAATCCGGGCAGCCCACCGCTGTGCGAAACAATCGAGCGGTACTCGCACGACTGTCGAATGCCGAGCCCGTAGCCGTAGCCGCCGGAATTGAGCGCAAGTGGCGCACTGCCCCCGCCGCTCGCTGTGGCCGGCCTCGGCCGCTGAACCTGCTGCATCTCTCGCAACGATGAACGCTTCACCGGACCTGTCTCAGGTCCGTCGCGTGGCGGCCACGCACTCATCAAGTACGCGACGTACTTGCCGAGATCGCGTGTGGACGTGAGCATGCCGCCCATCGATCCGAACGCGCCATCCGGAAGCGGCGGCTCTTCTTTCCACATGTTGTCTTCCCACCGATATCCGTGCGCGATCTTGTCCTTCGGCACGCTCGCGGGCTCGAGTGACGTCGACGTCAATCCGAGCGGTTGCAGGATGTTCGTCTTCACGTAGTCGGCATACTTCACGCCGGACACGCGCGTGACGATGCGGCCGAGAATGGCGAAGCCGTAGTTGGAGTACTCGTAGTTGGTGCCTGGCGACGTCGAGAACGGAATGCCGGCCTTCAACATCGCCGTGAACTCTGCATCGGTCTTCGACAACTGCTGATCGCCCCACGGGTTGTCTTCCGGAAATCCCGTCGCGTGCGACATCAGATGACGAACGGTGAGTTTCGGCGAGTCGCTGGTGGGGTATTGCAAATTCGCGAGCTCCGGCACGTAACGCTCAGCGGGATCGTCGAGCGACAGCTTGCCTTCATCGCGCAGTTTGAGAATGCACAGCGCCGTGAAGCTCTTCGTCATCGACGCGATACGGAACACGGTGTCGTTGTCGATGGGCGTCCTGCCCGCCGTTTCGCGCACGCCAACGGCGCCCGTGTGCACGAGCGCACCGTCGACGAGCACACCGTACGCAATCCCCGGCACGTGTTGCTGCTCGGCGAACGCCTTCATCAGCCGATCGATTTCTGGAAAGGCTGCCGCGAATTGCTGCGCGCGTGAAGGCTGCGCACGAACTGACGGATCAGACGCCGCGACGACGATGGCGACCGCAATCAGGCCGAAAGTCAGGATTCGCATGACGAGCGAATCCTAACTCCTTCTTCCTTCTTTCCTTCTTCCTTCTGCCTTTCTCTAACGCCTCAGCCAGAACGGCATGGAGAACCACAGAGTTTTGCGCTGGAGTGCGCGCAGAATCCTTGGTGGAAGCGTCACGAAGTTCGCTTGAACCCTGCGATCGCCATTGATCGCGAGCACGCAGGTCTGGTTCACGGAGCGGTCGCATCCGACCCACCCGGTGAAGATCGATCCCAAGCGGGCCTGGGCGTTCAGCATCACGGTCGAGCCCACCGCAATCGACTCGCTGCAATCCGTGCCGCAGTTGATACCGGACTCAGACGTCACGATGCCGTTACCGCGAAGCCCGGTACTTACCGTCAACATCGCCATTGGCACGGGCACGCGCAACACGCGCGCGGCGACGCCATGCCCTTCAGTCCCGGCATAGAGCACAGACCCGCCCTGCGGATCGATTGCGAGCGCGCGAACATTGACCGGCGCCAGTCCATCATTCAGTTGAGTCCAGCCGGCCCCGGCGTCATTACTTACATAAACGCCCTCGTTCGCGGATCCTGGCGCGATGTAGAGCGTCGATGAATCGAGCGGATCGATCACGATTGCGCGAACGAGGCGTCCGGCCGGCAATCCCGCATTCATCTCGACCCAGGTCGTGCCGCCGTCAGTGCTCTTCAGCAGTCCATTGCGGCCGGGCACTCCGCGTGTGCCGGCATAGACGACGTTCGAGTCGTGAGGATCGATCGCGAGTGCAAAGATCGTGGCGCCCGTGAGGACTGAGCCGAACGTCGCGCCGGCGTCGATGCTTCTGAACAACTGCGTGTCGGTGCCGGCGAACACGGTCGATGTCGATTGCGGATCGATCGCGAGCGCCTGCGTGCTGACCGGCCCGCTTGCCGTCCACGACGCGCCCCCGTTCGTGCTCTTGAAAAGGTTGTCGCCATTCGTGCCGGCATACACCGTTGACGGCGTCTGCGGATCGATCGCGACGACAAATCCGAATGGACGGCTCGCGCGTGGACTCGACAGCGCAGTCCAGCTCGCGCCGCCGTCGGTGGTCTTGAACATCCAGCTCGACGTCGCCGCGTACACCGTTTCGGTCGACTGCGGATCGATCGCCAACGACAGCGTCGTCACGCCATCGGGAAGCCCGGCGTCTGCTCGATTCCAGGAGTTCGCAGCGTCACCCGTCTTGAACAGACCAGTGCCCTGCGTACCTGCATACACGATCGACGGAGTCGCCGGATCTACAGCAACGGCATTGATCACGGTCGCCGTCAGTCCGGAGTTCGCTTGCGTCCAGGAGGCGGCGGCGTCCGCGCTTCGAAACACGCCGCCGGCGGAACTGCTCGTCAGCACCGTCGATGTCGATTGCGGGTTCACGACGACGGCGGTCAAGGCGGTGGACGTAAGTCCAGCACTCGCGGCGACCCAGTTCGATCTCCCCTCGGCATTGCGGAACATGCCGCCGTCAGTTGCAGCGTAGATGGTGGATGTCGCACCAGGATTAATCGCGGCAGCCAGGCCTCGGACGGCGACCGACGAAAGGCCCGCGTTGTCTGCGCGCCACGTGCTGCCGCCGTCACCGCTCTTGAACACACCGCCCGACGTCGAACCCGCATAGACGGTGGCGGGCGCGGCGGGATCGATCACAAATGAGACGACCGATGTTCCAGTGGGCACGCCGCTGTTCGTCGCGGCCCACGAACCTCCGCCGTCGGTGCTGCGATAGATGCCTGTTGCTGCGCCCGCAAAGATCGTTGTCGTGGTCTCCGGATCGATCGCGACCGCGTTCACTGTCGTGCCGGCGGGGATCCCGTTGCCGGCATTGGTCCAGCTCGCACCAGCGTTCGTACTCTTGAACACACGACCGCTCGCCACGCCGGCATAAATGATCGATGGGGACTGCGGGTCGATCGCGAGCGCCAGCACGCTCGTCACAGCCGGGAGTCCAGCACCGATCGCGCTCCAGTTGTCGCCGCTGTCAGAGCTCTTGAACGCACCCGAGCTCGTGCCCGCGTACACGACGCTGTCGTTTTGCGGATCACACGCGAGCGTGAAGATGGTGACGGACCCGGGCAACCCGTTGCTCGCCAACTGCCACCGTGTCGCGTTGTCGATCGTGCGAAATACTCCGCCGGTCACGCCGGCATACATCGTCGATGGCGTTTGCTGACTCATCGCCAGCGTGCGCACGTTGCCGCCATCGGGGCCGTGCGTGGTCCATGTCTGACCTTGAGTTTGAGCGGCGAGGATCAAGGTCGCGCTGAGCCAGGTGCAGACACCTGTCGCCAGCATTGCGGATAGTCTTCGGTGAAGCATTTCAACATCGAGACTACGGGTCCAACGCGACGGGACGCATCGGGGTTTGCCCCGAGATCGCGGATCCGACACGCGATTCCAAATGACAGCGAGCACGTCATGTGAGCATCAGCCACGCTACCAATGCGACGATCAACCCCGCTATGGAGTCCGCGGCGTAGTGATAACGGCCTACGACGGATCCGCAGACGATGCCGAGCGCGACGATGAAGAAGACACTGCCGGCGATCGGCGAGACATGACCGAGTGCGAGCGCGGTCGCGAATGCGCCGGCGGCATGACCGCTCGGAAACGTGTTCACCTGAATGCTGCCTCGCTTCAGGATCAAATCGTTCAAGCTCCTGAGCGTGAGCGTCCGTCTCGCGATCGTCATTTGATCATCGAGCGCGCGCGGCGGACGCGTCTGCACCCAGGGCAGCACGCCGTAGCAGGCGATCTCCGCGAATGTCACGACGCGCCAGTAACGATCGACATCAAGATCAGGATCGATCAACAGTGCGATCGCAAAGCCGAGCGGCAGCACGAAGTACACGCTGAGGTACGCCCCTTCGAGCAGCTCGAGCACCCAGCGAGGCGCGTCGGCAATTGCCGCGTTCAGATTGAACTGTGAAAACAATCGCTGGTCGCTGCCTGAGAGCCAGGCCTGCACACGCAATATCGGCGCGCGAAAGAACAGACCCGACAGCCAGTACGCGATCAGAATCTGAACTGCAGGCGACCAGTCACGGCCGATTGCAACAAGGCCCGTCTCCTGCGACAACCACCAGATGATTGCGGCATCACCCACCGCGATGATCGTGACGATAGCTCTCCTGTCGCTCGGTCGACGCGTTGTCCACGCGAGGAGCAGCAGATAGCCCAGGTAGCCGAGTAACAGGAGTTCCGTAATGCGCATCAGGCCGGCCGGCGCCGTCCTTATTCAATGCGCGATCTCGAGAAGGAGGGGCTCATCGGCAGGCCTGAAGGCCTGCCCTACTGGTGCAGATCGTGGATGTAGTGCGAGCGCGCCTCGATCTCCGCAAGCTTCGTGGAGACCGCGGTGGAGGCTTCTTTGAGCAATGTCGTGCGTTCAAACTCCGGCAACTCGTCCAGCGTGTCCGCGTCGAGGCCGCGCGCTGCGAGAAACGTCTCGATCAGCGCGCGCTCGAGCTCAGCCAGCGGCGCCACCAACATGCGAGTGTCTGTTCGATCAGTCGTACTCATCGTGCGCCTCTTCTCGCATCATGTAACCGGACGGGTCGCGGCACAAGCTGGACGACGCGCGGTTCCCTCCCGAAGATCAGGTAATAGATCGCTGAGCCGACGCAGAACCTGCCGAACACGAGCGCGATCAACGCTGCCGCGAACAGCGTCTCGATTCCCCACGCGATCGGTGTCGCTTTGACGAACAACGCGATCGCGATGACAAACGAAAGCGTCGATGCCACACCCTGCGCGAACCGGCGCGGTGCCGGCGCGGCCGTGAGTCGAACATCAGCGGGCCTCAGCCCAGGCCGCCGGTTGTAGATCGCGTCGAAGAGGTTGCGATCCGGGAGGAGCGCGTTCCACGCCAGCAGTCCCGCGAGCGCCACGAAGTACGCCGGCGTCGGCAGCAGCACGCCGATCGTGAACAACCCGGCGATCATTCTGGGTTGAAACATGAGCGCCTGATAGAAGTCCGGCGTCGGTATCCGGCGAGAAAAACCCTGCTGATGAATGAATCGAACGTGTGATGCCTGCATGACGCGTCTCGAGTAATTCCGGATTCTGGGATTCTGGGATTGAGGATTCGAATCCTTGAATCCCCGAATCCTTGAATCCCCGAATCCCTGAATCTCTGAATTCAATCCTGCTCGTTATGACGAGAAACGCGCATGACCGCGACGCCGGAAGTCTTGCCCGGACGTCCGGGATGTCACGCGAAGTCGCGATGGAGGCGAAGATCGCTAAGGCAGCACGCTGAGCGTGGCATCGCCGCCTGGCGAAGCCAGCCGGCGGCGTCGCCGCCTGGACCGAAGCGTCCAGTCGAGAGATGAACGTCGCAGATGAGACCGCTCAACGACGCTCATCTCTCGATTGGGCGCTTCGGTCCGGCGATGCCACGCGGATCCCCGGATTCCGCGGGCCCTCGTGAGCCTTGCCCTCCCTTCTCGCGTCTTGACGTGATCCTTCGCGCTCATCGCGTGAGCCCTTGTTTGCCCTTTCGCGCCTTACGTATCCTTCGCGATCGTCGCGTGAGCTCGTCGCGATCATCGCGTGAGCCGTTTCACGTAAGTCCATCGCGCCTTCGCGTGCGAGAATGGCGCGCATGCGGACAGCCCGCCGACTCGCGCTCTGCGCCCTGGTTTCGGCCATTGCAGCCGCGGCGACGCTGCCGGCCCGGGGCCAGACGCAGGCGCCGACGTTCCGCGCGGGGGTCGAGCTCGTGGCGGTCGACTTCATGGCGGTCACGAAGGACGGCAGCCCCGTCGCCGATCTGCAGCCCCGCGATCTCACCCTCAAGGTCAACGGCCGCGTGCGCGACATCCGCGAGCTGCAGTTCATCAAGCTCGGACCGGAAGACGGCGACGCTCGCCCCCCGGCGATGAAGACCGTCCCGCTCGCGTTCGGCACCAACAGTGCCGGCGAAATCGGGCGCAACGTCATTTTTCTGTTCGACGACAACACGATCCTCCCCGGAGATGAGCGCCCCGCTCGCGAGGCGGCAGGACGATTCCTCGACGCGATGTCGCCACACGATCGCATCGCCGTCGCGACACGCGCGCGCATCGAAGTCGATCTCACGACGAACCATCGACTCGTCCGTGATGGACTCAATAAGGTGATGGGTCATGCGCCGGGAGGCAGCGAAACCCGTGCGACAGGCACCAGCATCGAGCAGGCGGGATCTCCGACGGCGTGGCTGCGGACGTTCCTGCTGGGTCTGAAGGACATCGACGGACCGAAGACGGTCATCATGATTTCTCAGGCCGCGACCGTGCGTTCGATGAACAAGGCCGGCGTCACGCTCTTCGATTACAAGGACGTGGCGGAAGCCGCCTTCATCGCCCGTGCGCAGCTCTACATCATTCAGCCGCACAACTTCGAGATCGAGGCGGGAAAGAACGCGAGCGAACTTGGCAGAGGCAGCGATGACGCCGGATTCACACCGACGTCCTGGACGACGGGCGATGCGATTGGCGGCCTTGCCGATCTCGCCGGTGTGACTGGCGGCGAAGTCTTTCGTCTCTCGGGCAGCGCCGATCAAGTCTTTCAGCACATCGTTCGTCAAAGCTCGGCGTACTACCTGCTGGGTTTCGCACCGGATGCAGACGAGCGCAACGGCAAGACGCATCGCATCGAGATCAGCGTCTCGCGCCCGGGCGTGACGATTCGGGCGCGTCAGGCATTTGCGATTCCGCGTCCGACGCCAGCTGCCGTCGCAGGTCCGACGTTGCCGGTGATGCTCGGCGATCTGAAGACGTACCGCGACGTGCCGCTCCGCGTCGGCGCATTCACGGCGCGCAGTCCCCGCAAGAATCAGCTCGACATCGTCGTCGTCGCCGAAAGCGTCGACCCGGCCATCTCACTTGGTCAGGTCGCGTTTGGATTGATCGACACGGCTGCGCGCAAGATTCCGCTCGCGTGGCCCGTGCCCGCGGCTGGCCTGTCGAACGATCGTGCGACCTCAGGCGGCGTGCTGCCCCCCGGCACGTATCGCGTTCGCGTTGCCGCGATAAGCAAGGATGGTCGCCGAGGCGCGGCCGAGTATGAGTTTGTCGCAGGTCTGGCAACGACGACGCCGATCGAAGTCGGCGATCTGATGGTCGGTCAGAGTCAACCGGATGGTTCATTCCAGCCTCAGTTGCTGTTCGGAGCGCGTCCCGCCGCGACGGCGTACGTCGAACTGCAAGGCGCGCTGGCGCGAGGCACGGCGATCTCGGCGACGTTCGATCTTGCCCAGACTCTTGACGGTCCGACACTCGCTTCCACCTCCGGCATCATCGTCCCCGCGGAGAAGGTCCCGAATCGCTGGAGCGCACGTGCTGTGATTCCGATCGGCAACATGGCGACCGGCGAATACATCGTGCGCGCGTCGATCAAAGTGGACGGCGCCATCGTCGCGCAGCCGACCCGGGCGCTGCGCGTCGTTCACTGAACGTGGCGAAGCGACCGCAACCATCCAAGCCTGGCCTGTCGTCTGGAACACGCACGGCGATCGCTGCGTTGGCGATCGTGGTCCTCGGCGTCGTCACATACCGCAACAGCTTCACGGGTGTGTTCGTGCTGGACGACGACCCTGCGATTGTGCACAACGAGCACATCAGGAGCCTGTGGCCGCTGTCATCGTCAATGACCGCGCCGCCGGAAGCGACGGTTGCTGCACGACCGATCGTCAGCCTCACGCTGGCGATCAATCACGCACTCGCGCCTGCGGACGTCCGCGACGTCTTGTCATTACCTGCCAACGCACCTGCCGAAGAGAGCGCACGATTTCTGCAGAACCTGTGGGGCTATCACGCGGTGAATCTCGCGATTCATCTGCTGGCCGGACTCACGCTCTTCGGCATCGTCAGGCGCACGCTCGATCGGCTGTCGCCGACACCGGATCCCGCGCGTTCGTTGACCATCGCCATGTTCTCAGCAGCGATCTGGGTCGTACATCCGCTGCAAACGGATTCGGTCACGTACATCGTGCAGCGCGCTGAATCGTTGATGGGTCTCTTCTACCTGTTGACGCTGTATTGCGCCATCCGCGCGATCGACTCAACACGATCGCAACGATGGATTGCCGCATCGATCACCGCGTGCGCACTTGGGATGGGCAGCAAGGAAGCGATGGTCACGGCGCCGTTCATGGTGTGGATCTGGGATCGCGTGTGCAATGACCTCGGAGGTCGTTTCCTGAAACGAACTTCCGTGGAAACGACCTCCGAGGTCTTTCGGCCTCGGCTGTACACGGGACTCGCAGCGACATGGTCGATTCTTGTGTGGCTGATGCTCACACAGCCGCGTACGCACTCCGTTGGATTCGGTTTCGCAGAGTGGCCGTGGTGGCGTTACTTGATCACACAGGCCGGCGTCGTCGCCCACTACCTGCGACTCGCCTTCCTGCCGACGCCACTCGTGCTCGACTACGCGTGGCCGGCCTCATCGCTTGCTGACGTGTGGCCGCAGGCGCTGCTGCTCACGGCTCTGCTGGCGCTCACCATTGTCGGCATCTGGCAACGACGTCCTCTCGCGCTCGCGGGCGCGTGGTTCTTCGTCATCCTCGCGCCGACGTCGAGCATCGTGCCAATCGTCACTGAGGTCGCCGCCGAACATCGCATGTACCTGCCACTCGCGGCCGTCATCGTCCTGATCGTGATCGCCGTTGACGCGCTGCTCCGCCGCGCCAAGCTCGGAATTGCGAGCACGGCCGGCGCCCTCGTGATGAATCTCGCCATCGTTCCGTACGTTAACGTCACGAATGCCCGCAATCTCGTGTACGGAAGTGACGAGGAGATCTGGCGAGTCACGGTCGATGCACGGCCAGACAACGCGCGCGCGCGCAACAACTACGCCGTCGATCTCATCGCGCGCGGCGCATCGGCCGAGGCCGTGCCGCACCTACAGGCGGCGGTCCAGATCGATCCGACATTTGCGGAGGCTCAGGCCAACCTCGGCGTTGCGCTCTGCCGGGTCAATCGATGCGCGGAAGGCATCCTTTATATAGAGCGGTCGGTCGCGCTCGATCCCGAGGCCGCCAGCGGACATCGCGATCTGGCTGAAGCCTATGCTTCGCAGGGTCGACTCGACCGCGCACTCAACGAGTACATGCTGGCGCTCGCCAAGCTACCGGATGACGTGTTCCTGCTCAACCGCGCTGGATGGATTCTCGCGACGTCGACGGATCCGGCGCTGCGCAACGGCGCCCGCGCCGAGTCGCTCGCACGCCACGCGGTCGAGCTCACGCGAAGACAGGACGTCGTGTCTCTCGACACGCTCGCCGCGGCATCAGCAGAGCTCGATCGTTTTGACGACGCGATTCGCGTCGCACGCGAAGCCGTGAAGCTCGCGCAAGCGCAGCACAACGACGCGATGGTGCCGGAGCTGACCGAGCGAGTCGCGTTTTACGAACAGCGCAAAAAGATCCGACAATAAAAAGCCTCTCGCGAAGATCGCGACGATTAAGAAAGACGCGAATTCACAGCCAAAGGGCTCTCGCGAGGATCGCGAGGGTTACGAAAGATCGCGAAGAAGAGCGAGCACGCTGCTGGCGTGGCATCGCCGGCGGGCGAAGCCCGCCGGCGGCGAAGCCGCCTGGACCGCAGGGTCGAGTCAAACAAATGAACGTCGACCAATTGCACGATTGACGTTCATTTGGTTGACTCGTCCCTGCGGTCCGGCGATGCCACGCGTACCGTCTACGGCCTTCTTGCGCCTTCGCAAGACTTCGCGCCATCGCGTGAAACGCGTTTGTTTGCGCCTTCGCAAACCTTCGCGTGCTTCGCGTGAGCCTTTATCGCTTCGTGAACACGCGCGAGCTCTTCACTGACGACCCGTCCGCCGTCGACAGGATCGCCGTGACCTGATACGTCCCCGGCGGCAGCGACGAGATGGTCAGCGTCGCAGACGCGAGGCGTCTTCGCGTGTCGTTGGTAGGCACAACCGAGATCGGCGTGTGCGCGAATGGCGCGGCGCCGGGACGGCCGAGTTCGAGCGCGACCGTGACGCCATTAAACGCCTCCGAGTTGTCGGCACACAGCTCGACGCGCACCGGCAACGTCGCGGCGCCGGGCGGGACGCCGGCCGTCGGCATGAATCCTGACGATCCGACTTCGCCGATCATCAGATCGCCGAGGCGCAGCGCTCCGAGCCGTGACACGCGCACGTCGAAGTCGTGGGTCAGACTTCCGCGCCGGCCCGTGTCGTCAATCAGCGCCAGCTTCAGCTTGTAATGCCCTGGCGGTACAGCAGCAGCAACGGTAAACAGCTTTCGATCCCCCGCGATCGACGGCGTCTCGATCGGCGTCGGATTTGTACGCGACTTGTTCGACGTCGATTCCGGATCGATGTGGCCAGCCACGACCTTGCCGGTCCCATCCGCGACTTCGTACCCGGCCGCGATCAGGCGATGACCGCCTGACGCGACATCTGCGGCGATGATGGTGCGCTGCTCATTCGCGCTGCCGGCGACGGGACTGCTGTACGTCACGAGATCCATGCCCATGTCCGTCACGGGCAGCGGCCAACGCAGCATCTCGCCAATCGCCGCACGTGGATCGGCCGGCGCCAGCGGCTTCACGGTCAGCTTCGGCATGTCGAGCGTGAATTCGGTACGCGCACGCACGGTCGCGTTCGGCCAGTTCGCATGGATCTGAATGGTCTCGCGCTCGCCCGTGCGATCGTCGCGATCGCGCTCGAAAGACAGTAAGTAGTAACCCGACAGCTCCGCGTCGATGCGCTCGAGCGCCTTGTCGATCGTTCCGCTCGCCATGAACACGTCACCGCGTCCAGCCGTTGCGAGGCGCGACATCCCGTCGAGCAGCACCTGATGATCGCGCGCGTGCGCGGACGTCAGGTTGTACAGGCTGCTCACCGGATTCATCGGGCTGTCGGTGTTGATGGCGAACAACGTCACGAGCGCGCGCTCGGCGGCCTGCGCGAACTGTCGCTGCGCATCGATCGTTTCGCGATCGTTCACAGTCCCCTGCGAGATCAACACGATCGCCTTCGGACCGTCGATCGATCCCATGGCGTCGGCGAGCTGACGCAACGTCGCAAACAGGTACTGCGTGCGGCGCCTCTCCGCCTGCATCACCTTCGTCGCGACAGGATGGAAGCGCTGCATGCAGGACAGCGTCACGTCGGACTCGAGACCCGGCAATCCTGGCAATGCGTCGGCACAGTGCGCGTTGATGCGATCGAGGTACTGCTTGAGCACATCGTCATCAAGCGCTTCGACGGAAGCGGCTTCGCCCACCGTCATCATGTACCCCTGATTCTGGATGGCGCCGCCGGTGATGCGCTTCAAAGCGTCCTGCACCAGCGCACGATTCGTCGTGATGTCGACGTTCGGCGTGTTGTACGGCGCGGCGATCAGGCCCACGCGATCGTCGGGTCTCAACCGCGCCACGGCGTCGGACAGCGACGTCATCAGACCTTTGGCTGCACCCTCGTAGAGTTGGTCGGTGTCGACGACAAACAGGAACGTTCGGCCGCTGGTCGGCTGACTATTTGAAGACGATGCTGCCGGCGCAGCGATGGCGCCAGGCGCCGTGACGACAGTACGCGACGTACCTACAGAGATATAGTCCGCCGACACCACGCGCCGTGTACGACGGTCCGCCACTATCGAAAAATCCTGTGCGGTGAGGCCCGTGACGGGACGGCCGTTGCCATCGATCACTGCGACGTCCACGGTCACGACATCGACGCGGCTGCGGAATACGGGCGTTTGCAGCCCGTTTCCTGATACCCACAGCGCCGCGGTCAGAATCCCGGCGGTCCAACGCACGCGCCGAATCATAGCGAAGTCACGCTCGGTTCAGGACATCACCTGAAGTCCGGTTCCGTACTTTTTGGTACCGATTCCGGACGTAGTTCGTTGTGTGTGTGACCGAATTCGGTGCTATCGTCCGCGAACGCTCAATTCATTCCTGTCTCTTGAGCCATAGCGAGGAGGGCTAATGCGTAAGCCAGCGTCTATTCTTGCGGCGATCTTGTTCGTCCTTTGGGCGATTCCGGCCGCAGCGCAAGAAACGCGCGGAGCTGTCGAAGGCACTATTAAGGACAGTTCCGGCGGAGTACTTCCGGGTGTCACAGTGCAAGCGGCCATGAAGAATGGCGTGACACAGAACACCGTCACCGATGCTAAGGGCGTGTACCACTTCCCGACGTTGCCTCCGGGGAGTTACACGATTACTTCCACTCTGTCCGGCTTCTCGCCGGCGAAAGTTGAAAACGTCAACATCACGCTCGGCGGGTTGCTGACCATCGACATGACGCTGGCGCTGGCCGGCCGCACCGAGCAGATTGAAGTCAAAGCCGAATCGCCCGTCATCGACATCAAGCAGAACGCGGCGGTTCAAACTATTTCGGCTGACGTCATTCAGCTCATTCCGAAAACCGGTACCGGCATTCTCGGCGCGCTGTCGGGATTGCCCGGCGCAGGAAACGAAAGCCGCCTCGGCGGATTCGGCATCGACGGCGCAGGCGCGTCGGAGAACCGCTACATCGTCGACGGCATGGATGCCAGCAACCTGCAGAGCGGGACGCTCGGCAAGGATCTGAACATCAACTTCATCGATCAGATCCAGGTGAAGCAGTCGGGTTACAACGCTGAGTACCGCGCCGCGACGGGCGGCGTCGTCAGCGCTGTGACGAAGAGCGGCACGAACCGTTATGCGGGCGATGCCGACTGGTTCCTGAGCGGGCGTCCGCTCGCGGGTCTCCAGGGCAACGTGCGTCCGCAGATTCGCCTTCTGCCGTCTGACAACACGAAGACCGAAGTCTTTACGACGCCGCGGCTGAACGAGACGACGAACAGCAATCCGACGGTGGACTTCAGCGGCCCGGTCTTGAAGAGCCGTCTCTGGTTCTTTGTTGGCTACAACCCACAGCAAACGACGACACGTCGGAACATCACGTGGACGACGCCCGCGGCGTTCGCGGGACAGAAGCAGAGCTTCGATGCGAAGAGCACGGACAACACGTACCTGTACAACGCCGCGATGCAGGTGACGTCGAACGTTCGCGTCCGTTTCAGCGCGTCGAACGAAAACACGTCGTCCTCATTGGGCTTGCCGAATATCGACTCGAACACCGGCACGAGCTCGTCGAACGCGACCACGTTCAATCCGCGCCCGACGACGTACACCGACGGATTCAACAACAGCTACACGGCGACCACGGACTGGCGGTTCGACAGCAACACGAACTTCAGTTTCCAGACCGGGTACCTCGGCTACGGCAGCGGCACGGTGGGCGGTGACTACTTCCACGGCATTCGCCGCTCGTTCGGCGCGTCGAACATCAACTACTGCGCCGTCACGGGCGATCCGTCGACCTGCGTACCCGCGAACCTGCAGCAGGTCAACGGCTATAACGACAACAACTCGAATTCGTTCACGCTGTTCAACAACTTCTCGCGCTTGAACCTCAACGGCGAGATGCAGCGGTACATGGAGTGGCACGGTCAGCACGCCATCAAAGCCGGCGTACAGCTCGAGCGCTTCGGCAACGACGTGAACAACGGCCAGCAGTTTCCCAACGTCACGTTGTCGTGGAATCAGAGCCGCGCGACGCTCAACGGGACGTCTGTGCGCGGAACGTACGGCTACTACACCGTGACGCGTCAGTACACGATCGGCAACATCCACTCGAACAACGTCGGATTGTTCGCGCAGGATCAGTGGGCGGCCAGGAAGAATCTGACGATCAACTACGGCCTGCGCCTCGATCGCACGAACATCCCGTCGTACCGCGCCGAGAATCCGGGCATCACGTTCGGCTTTGGTGAGAAGCTCGCGCCCCGCGTCGGCTTCGCGTATGACGTGCGTGGCGACGGCAAGTGGAAGAGCTACGGTTCGTACGGCGTGTTCTACGACATCGAGAAGCTGGAGCAGCCGCTCGGATCGTTCGGCGCGCAGCACTGGATCTCGTACTACTGGACGATGGACGACTACAACTGGCCGAACATCAACTGCGACGGCACGCCGACCAGCGGCTGCCCGGGCACGTTCATCGAGCAGGTCGACTTCCGTCACGTCTCGAACGGCACCGGCGCTGACAACCTTGTCGATCCGAACCTGAAGCCGTACAAGTCCGAAGAGCTGACGTTCGGTCTCGATCACGAGATCGGCCGTCGGATGTCGGGCGGCATCCGGTACACGCACAAGTGGATCGACACGGCGATCGAAGACGTCGGCGTGCAGGTCCCGGGGATCGGCGAAGTGTTCTACCTCGCGAATCCTGGCGCCGGCCTCGGCGCGTATCCGCTGGGCACGACCTTCCCGAAGACGCCGGATCCGAAGCGTCACTACGACGGTCTCGAGTTCACGTTCAAGCGCCGACTGGACAACCGCTGGATGTTGAACAGCAGCCTGCTGCTCAGCCGCACGTGGGGCAACTACTCGGGTCTCACGAGCTCGGACGAAAACGGGCGCAACTCCCCGAACGTCACTTTCCAGCACATTGGGATCCTAAGCTTAGAATTCCACGTGGACAAGTTGTCGCG